>Ga0224508_10001734_pt1 | contig 19309 bp, 5 predicted proteins | sample SF_Jan12_sed_USG_4_FD_170157 | JGI IMG/M metagenome (GOLD analysis project Ga0224508, IMG submission 170157) | Sediment microbial communities from San Francisco Bay, California, United States - SF_Jan12_sed_USGS_21 | ecosystem: Environmental > Aquatic > Marine > Sediment | place: USA: California... | reverse complement strand
ATGACAACGATGGGCTTCTCGATACGGTCGAGGGCACGGGCGACAGCGACGGCGACGGCATTACCGACGATCGCGACATCGATTCGGATGGTGACGGCATCCTCGACAACGTCGAAGCTCAGGCGGAAGGCAGCTACGTGCCGCCCGCAGGCACCGACACCGACGGCGACGGGCTCGATGACGCCTACGATCCTGCGGACGGCGGGACACCCATCGTCGTTGTGAACACCGACGGCGCCGATCAACCCGATTATCTGGATCCGGACAGTGACAACGATGGCGTGCTTGACGCGACCGAAGGGCACGACGCCAACGCCGACGGTGTCGCCGATGCCAGTCCTGCCGGCACCGACGCCGACAACGACGGGTTGGACGATGCGTTCGATACGTTCGTCGCGCCGGGCAGCGGCAACGCTACGGGCTCCAATGCGCCGCTGCAGAACACCGATGGCGCCGACAACCGTGACTGGCGCGACGCCGACGACGATAACGATGGCAACTTGACGAGTGACACCACGGAGGATGTGAACGCGAACGGCGATCCCACCGACGACGACACAGACGGTGACGGCATCCCCGACTATCTCGATGCAAACGCCGGCAACGACAACGACGCTGACGGTGTTGCCGACAGCATCGACGTAGACGACGACAACGATGGCATCCTGGATACAGACGAGGGCGCCGGTGTTGTCGATAGCGACGGCGACGGCGTACCCGACAGCTTCGACATCGATAGCGATGGCGACGGCATCGTCGACAACGTGGAAGCACAGAGCGGTCCCGCAATGGTTCCGCCATCGGGCTCCGATTCCGACGCCGATGGATTGGACGACGCCTACGATCCGGACAATGGCGGCACGCCGATTGTGCCGGTGAACACCGATGCTGCGGATCAACCGGATTACCTCGATAGCGACGCCGACAACGATTCGGTGCCAGATGCGACCGAGGCCCACGATGCCAACGCCGACGGCATTGCGGACATCGCACCGGCGGGTACAGACGCCGACGGAGACGGTCTGGATGACAACTACGATACCGTTGTCGGTCCTGGACCGACCAACGCGACCGGCGGCAATGCGCCGTTGCCCAACACGGATGGCGCGGACGAGCCCGACTGGCGAGACGCCGATGACGACAACGACGGTACGCCGACGGCCGGCGAGGACGCCAACGCTGATGGTGATCCCACCAACGATGATATAGACGGCGATGGCTCGCCCGATTACCTGGACGACACCGTCGACATCGCCGCGTTGTCTGGACTGGTGTGGCTCGACCGCGATGCCAATGACGCATTCGATGCCACCGATGCGCCGCTGCAGGGTTGGGTGATCGAACTTGTGCAGAACGGCTCCGTGCTTGGAAGCCAGGCGGTGGCTGCCGATGGAAGCTATGGTTTTGCGGGTGTGGCGCCGGGGGCCGGTTACCAGATCAGGCTGCGTCATCCGCAGAGCGACGCCACGTTCAAGCTGATTGACAACATAACGCTGAACGGCGGCGACAATCTTCTGGATCAGAATCTGCCGGTGGATCCCTCTGGCGTGGTATACGACGCCGAGGCGCGCCTGCCAATCTCCGGGGTTACCGTCACGATAGTCGATGGTTCAGGGCAGCCGCTGCCGGATGTATGCGTGCTCCCGGGCCAGCAGAACCAGGTGACCGGCGCGGACGGTAACTATCGCATGGACCTGCTGGTTGGCGCTGATCCGGCTTGCCCGAGCGGCGGCTCCTTCACCCTGCGGTTCGTGGCTCCGGCCGGATTTGTCGACGGGCCGTCGAGCACCATCGCCCCGGAGCCCGGCGCCCTCGACCCAACCGGGCAGGGCAATCCACTTGCGCTACAGCCCCAGGCAACGGCGCCGCAGGTCGGTGATGCCACCACCTATTACCTGTCCTTCGTCATTCAGAGCGGTGACCCGGACGTCATCAACAACCACGTACCGCTCGATGCGGTGGGCGCCTTCGATGTGCGCCTGATCAAGCGTGCTGACCGACGCTCGGTCAGCGCTGGCGAGCTGGTACGCTATCGCGTCGAGATCGAGAATATCGGCACGCGCAACATCGTCGGACTGTCTCTGGTCGATATGCCTCCGGCTGGTTTTCGCCTTGTGGAAGGTTCCGTGCGAATCGCGCCTGACAGCGGTGCCGTGTCGGTGACGGGCGAACGGCCGATGACGATCGGCGGCATCGACGTCGCGTCCGGCGACAGGGCGGTGGTCAGCTATCTGTTGCGCGTCGGCGCAGGCGTTACCCGCGGCGAGTACGTCAACGGTGCCAGCGCAAACCTCGGCGCGAACCCGTTGGGCAATGCCGCCGAGGCGCGAGTAGAAGTGGTCGGCGACCCGGATTTCGAGCAGACCGCCATCATCGGCAAGGTCTTTGATGACCAGAACGGCGATGGCTGGCAGGATGAAAACGAGCCGGGAATTCCCGGCGTGCGCCTGGCGACCGTCACCGGACTTCTGATCGAAACGGATTCGCAAGGTCGCTACCACCTGGCCGGGGCCGACGTCGCGCGATTCGAACGCGGCCGCAACTTCTATCTGAAGCTGGATCCCGCAACGCTGCCCGACGGTGCGGCACTCATCAGTGAAAATCCCCGAGTGCTCCGAATCACCCAGGGCCTGATGACGCAGATCGACTTTGCCGTGCGCCTGCCGGAGCCGCCGCCGGAGTTCGTCGACGTCGAGGTCGGCAGCATCTTTTTTGTGACCGACCAACGCCGGATTAGTGAGAAGCACGTTGCTCTGCTTGATGAGATGGTCACGCGCATTGAGACCTATGACGGTGGCAGCGTGACGGTGCTGGCCCGCGCGGGTGACGAAGCGTTGGCGCTGGATCGAGCGCGAAGCCTCCGCGCCGCTCTACTCGAACGACTGAGTGACCCGCGCAATCTCGAAATCGGTGTGAAAACTGAGCTTGTCGAGCAGCCCCTCGTCAGTGTGGGTGAGCAGACGCGCATCCATGCAGAATTCTTCTTCGATACTGACAGCACGACGATACGCGCGGACCACCAATCCCTGCTCGAAGCGCTCGCCGCGCAACTCGGGAATGGCTGCAGTGGTGAAGTGCTAATCGAAGGCTACGCCGACGTGCAGGGTCCCGAGCCCTACAACGAGACACTCGCTCGGCGGCGTGCCCGGGTGATTCACGATGCGTTGGCCGAGCTCGTCGCGTACCGTGAGGTGCGCGACTGCGTGGCGCTCGAGGAGCCCGCGGCCTCACAACCTCTCAGGAAAACGCGCGCATGGCGCCGTGCGGTTGGCGGATTTTTCGGCCTTTTCAAACGATCCGATCGACCCGCGCCGGTGGCACGGTGCCCGCTCGACTACTGTGCCACAGACGATGGCATGGTGGTGCGCGTTCTGAGCCATGGGGAATCCAAGCCCCGATTGCGCGGAACATCCGCGAAGGCGCTGCAGGACAACCGGCGGGTTGAGGTGAGTGGCACGGTCGCCGCCAGCACGTTAGCGGCCGCCGCCGTCGATAGCAACGATCGCGCGGATGTCGCCGGTCGAATGCGGGTGCGCCTTCCAGATGGCGGCAGTCTATGGCTTACCGAAGATCCTTTGACGGTGACGCCCCGATTTGCCTTCGCAACGCCGCTTGGGGTGAACGGGCTCGAACTGGGTCAGCTGGCGCCTGTGGCGTTTCCCTTCTACAGCAACTACGCGGCGTTTCAGGAGCGGCTCGAGCTGTCGGTGTACCGCGAGCACGATCGCGATCGGATCGCACCCCTGGCGGTGTTGACTGCCAACCCTCAGCATCTGGGGGAATTTACATGGACGCCGCCAAAGACTGTGTATCCGGGCGACGTCCTGGTCGCAGTGGTGCGCGCTTACAATGCGATGGGCGAGTTTGACGAGACCGCGGAACAAACCTTTGAGCTGGTGGATCTCGAAGAGCTGACCACCCGCGACCGCGAGCGGTGGGATTCCCATGCGGCGGTGTTTGGACGCAGTGACCTGAGCATACAGCGCATGCCCGTGCACGCGTCTCGAGTACGGGTGCATGGCGACCTGCGCGGTGATCATCCCGGGCTCTTGATCAATGGTCAGTTTATACCGGCAGATGATGACAACCAGTTTGCCGTCGAATACCTGCTCCCTGCCGGACACCATGGATTCGACGTGGTCGTCAGGCAGCAGACCGGTTCCGTCGTGGAGCGACGCCTGGAGACCGAGGTGACCGGCAAGTACATCTTCGTGGCTGGTCTTGCCGATGTCACGGCTGCGCAGAACAACGTTTCCGGCAGCATCGAGCCGCTGTCGGCCGACGATCGCTACGAAGAAGACTTTCTGGTCGATGGTCGCCTGGCGCTCTTCTTGAAAGGCAAGATCAAAGGCAAGTATCTCGTTACAGCGCAGGTCGACACGCTCGAAGGCGAGATCGATGAACTTTTCTCCGACATCTTTGACAAGGACCCAGACGCGCTGTTTCGTCGCTTGGACCCGGATCGCTACTACCCCGTTTACGGTGACGATTCCTCGACCGTGAGTGACGTCGACACGCTCGGCCGTATGTACGTGCGTGTCGACTGGGATCAATCCCAGCTGCTCTGGGGCAACTATCACACCGGCGTCACCGGCACCGAGTTCACCCAGTACAACCGGAGCCTGTATGGCGCCAAGGCCGAGTACAACTCGCGCGCGGCCACCAGCCTCGGTGAGTCCAAGACCCACGGCAAGCTCTTTGCCTCGGAGGCGCAAACGGCGTTCGGCCATAGCGAGTTTGTCGGCACAGGTGGCAGCCTTTACTACCTTCCGCACACCGATATCGTGCCCGGCTCCGAAAAGGTCGCCATCGAAATTCGCGACCGCGACAGCGCGCGGACAATAGAAACCCTGGCCCTGTACCGCGGCCAGGACTATGAGATCGACGAACTGCAGGGGCGCATCATTCTGGCTCGTCCGCTGGCGCAGATTCAAGCGCGCGCGCAGTCCATTGTGCGTGAAGCGCACCTTGATGGAGATAGGTCGCTGTTGCTGGTGGACTACGAGTATTTGCCGGATGGCTTTGACGCCAATCATCTGACCGCCGGGGCGCGCGGCAAGCAGTGGCTGGGTGAGCACGTCGCGGTCGGCGGCACCTACGTGAAGGAAGGCCGGGGCATGGAGGACTACCAGCTCGGCGGCGCGGATGTGACGCTGCAGAAAGGGCGCGGCACCTATCTCAAGGCCGAGTATGCCATGAGTGAAGCAAGTCAGGCAGACGCATTCGTTTCCGACAACGGCGGCCTGACCTTCGCTCAGAACGCAACGACCTCCGATCTCGATCGGGACGGCGAAGCCATTGGCATCGAAGCGCGCATCAACCTCAAGGAACTTGGCCTGACGGCTAACAATTGGTCGGCCGGCGCCTGGTGGCGGGATGCCGAAGAAGGGTTTTCGGTTGCGCGTCGGGATTCCGGCGAGGCGATGACCGAATACGGCTTCGACGTGGCGGGGCGATTGACCGACCGATTGGGCCTGGTCGCGCGAGCGTCGACGGTGGAACGTGGGGTTGACCGAGAAGACGAGCGATTCAGTATTCTGCTCGACTACCAGGTTGGCCGCAAAGATCGCCTGGCCGCCGAGGTGCGTCACGTCCGCGAGATGAATGCGCTCAACCCGGAATCGATCAACGCAACGCTGGGCGCACTGGAATATTCGCACGTGTTCACGGATACCTTTGAGGTGTTCGGCAGCGTGCAAGCGACGCTCGATGACGACGGTGGTCAATATGCCAACAACGACTTGTTGGCAATGGGTACGCGAGCGCGCATCAGCAGTAAAGCGACGCTCGAAGGCGAACTCAGTTCTGGAGATCGAGGAGAGGCGGCGACCCTGGGCCTGGACTACGCGTTATCTTCGAACCATACACTGTACGGATCTTTCACCCACTCCACGGACTCCACTGAAAGCGCTGGGGCGGGGGATCGTCTGACGCTCGGCAACCGGTGGTACGTGAGCAACCAGACTACGTTGTTCACGGAAAGTCAGTTCATAGAAAGCGACCACGGAGATGGAATTGCCCACGTGTTCGGAATTGATCTCGCCCCCAGGCCTGGCTGGAGCGTGGGACTGTCGCTGCAGAGCGGGGAGCTCAACGGCCAGGCGGGTCTTGTCGATCGAGATGCCGCGACCGCCAGCGTAGGGTATCGGGACGAGCTGTGGCAGTGGCGATCGGCCCTCGAGTACCGCAAAGACGATGGCGTGGAGCAGCGCACCCAGTGGCTGACGTCCAACCGATTCGACTACAAGTTCAGCGACAGCCTGCGTCTGCTTGGCAAGTTCAACTACTCGAAAACCGACGACAACCTGCAAACGGCCGCAGATGCGCAATTCACCGAGGCCGGTATTGGGCTCGCCGTTCGACCGACCGGCAACGACCGCCTGAATCTGCTCGCGAAGTACACCTACCTCTATGATCTGCGCAGTTTTGGCCAGGTGGAGGCCGGCACAGATCAACGCTCTCACATTGCCACGATGGAAGGTATCTATCGGCTGAGCAGCCGTTGGAAACTGGGGGCGAAGATTGGTCGTCGGCAAAGCCAGCTGCGTGCCGACCGCTCCAGCGGTGAGTGGTTTGATTCGACGGTCGATTTCGGCGCGCTGCGCTCTCGCTATCATCTCATCGCGAAGTGGGATGCGCTTGCCGAATACCGAATGCTGGCGGTGAAAGAAGACGACAGCAAACGTTCAGGGTTCCTGATCGGTATAGATCGGCATCTAGGCGACCACATGAAGCTTGGCGTCGGATACAACTTCACCGATTTCAGTGATGATCTATCGGTCCTCGACTACGAACAGCGGGGCTGGTTCGTAAACATCCTGGGCAAGATGTAGCCTTACTTAAGCAGCGGCGTTACCCGGCGCCGCCTTCGCGCCGCGCAACAACCGCCCGGGCAACGCGCCGGTGGCCGCGTCGTTCTCGAAGGTCACTACCCCCGCCTTGATGGTCATGCGATAACCCTGCGCTTTCTGCACCAGCCGTTTGCCGCCGGCCGGCAGGTCGTAAACCATTTCCGGCGCATGCAGCTTCAAGGCGTCGTAGTCGATCAGGTTGAGATCGGCTTTGTATCCAGGCGCGATGACCCCGCGATCATGCAAACCATAGACGCGCGCCGAATCCTGGGTGAGCTTGTGCACCACGAACTCCAGCGGCATGCGCGGTCCGCGTTGCCGGTCGCGGCTGAAGTAGCTCAACATGTAGGTCGGCACGCTGGCATCTACCAGCACGCCGCAGTGGGCGCCGCCGTCGGACAGGCCAAAGACGCTCTGCGGGTGCTCGATGGCCCGCCGCTGACTTTCGAGATCCCCGGGATAACCGCCAAAGAGCACCAGCAGCGGCACGCCTTCGGCCATAACATCCATCATCACTTCCCTTGGGTGAACGCCGCGCTGTTGCGCAACGGCCGCCACGCTGTCCTGCGGACCCGGTTCATAGCTGAGACCCGGATCCATTACGTACATCTGTTCATGGTCGGTGATGAATCGCACCGCATCGGCGTTGCGCGGCAAAATGGGTTCCTCGTCGAGCACTCGCTGACGGAAAACCGGATCTTTCAGGCGCGCCTGGCGTTCGGCCAGCGGCAACCCGTGAATCTCACGGTAAGCGGGGAATTGCCGCATGGGGTTGATGGTTCCCTCCAGCGTCATCAGGATCGAGGCGGGTCGCGCACCTACCTGCGGCCGCAGATCGAATCCTTCCGCGTGCAGCTTTTCGGCCAAATCCCACACCGCCCCCTTACCGGCCCCCGCCAGCGGCGTCACCGTGCAGCCCGTGGTGCGGGTGATGTGCTCGATCCAGGCCAGTTCCTCAGGATCGTTCAGGCTATCGGAGACAAACTCCATGGTGCCGAAATCCAGCGCTTCGAAGGCGCTGCCGATGGTTTTCATCTCTTCCGCCGAAGCGCGGGTACCAGGCACCAGATTGCCCGCTTTATCTACGTGTCCGTAAAACCGCGAGGTTGAGAAGCCAAGCGCGCCCGCCTGCAGCGCCTCGCGCGTGAGGTCGCGCATCTCCGCCATGTCCGCGGGCTCGGCATCCTCGTAGCAGCGATCACCCATCACGTAGTGACGAATGGCGACGTGAGGGACCTGGGTTCCCACGTCCACCGTGTAGGGCGTGTCGATGGCGTCCAGATACTCGGAGAATGACTCCCAGCCCCAGGGTATGCCCTCGTGCAGCGCGGTGCCGGGAACATCCTCGACGCTCTCCATGAGCTCGATCAATTGATCTTCGGTTCCGGGGCGCACGGGCGCGAAGCCGACGCCGCAATTCCCCATGACGATGGAGGTCACCCCGTGCCAGCTGCTCGGCGTGACCTGCTTGTCCCAACACACCTGGCCGTCGTAGTGGGTGTGAATGTCCACAAAACCGGGGGTGAGGAGTTCGCCTTTGGCATCGATGACCCGCCGTGCCTTCGCCGGGCCCGCACCCGAGTTCGCCACCTCGGTAATCGTTCCATCGTTTACCACCACGTCACCACTGGTGGTCGGGCCGCCGGTGCCGTCCACGATGGATGCGTTGTGAATCACGAGATCGTGCATGGTTGCTCCCCTCTGTTCGACCCGCTGCAGTCGCGATGCATGCTACCACGACGGCATGCGGGATCTTTCCGCAACTCAGATCGACTCAAGCACCTCTCGAAGATCCGCTCCCGCATTCGCCCCGGCAAGCGCAAGAAGGTCGGTGGCGAAGCCATGCATCTCTTCGCGCGCGGTCGTGGCGTGCCCAACGATTGCGATGCGCCCGAACTCGCTCTGCAGCACGGTCGTGATCCTGCGCGCACCGAGCGTGGCCGGAATCCAGCGCATCACGTTCAGGCCTCGGGGCAGGATGGGATAGCCCGCACGCCGGATCGCGGCGAGGCCCTGGCTGGCGGCGCGCATGGCCTGTATCAACAGTGCGCGATCTGCGACCGCCGCGTGGAGATCCAGGTCGTGTTGATAGGCGACCCCGGCCAACGGGAGAACCATTGCGATGTGACACCAGTGCCAGGCCATGATGGGCACGTGCCGCTCGACGTTCATCCCGAATTTCTGCAAGTGGTTCTGAATGGCGTCGGCGGCCACCGCCGCATCGCGGTGAGCCTCACCGATAATGAGGCGGTCGAAGGGTTTGTCAGTAGGCTTCTCGCGATCCGCGTAGACCAGCACATCGTCTTCCCAGGTGCCCCCGACACCTGGAAAACCACCTAGCACACGGTCGCGCCCCAGTTGGCTGGTGGCAGCGTCGTAGCCCTGGGTGCTGTTGCCGAGGTACCAGATCGTCGGGCGGCCTGGTAAGTCGGACAACAGTTGCGCAAGTGAGGCCTGCTGCGGCGCTTGCACGCACACCATGGCGATGTCGAATTCCTCTTCAATCGGCGCGCGCACAATGTTTAGCCTCACGGTCACCGCTTCATTCGATATCGCGTCGCGCAGGGAAAGGCCGTCGCGCTCCAATCGAGCGGCTTTGTCGCCCCGCGCCAGCACCGAGACGTCCACGCCTTTGTGCGCCAAACGCGCTGCCGTGAAACAACCTGTGACGCCAGCGCCGACGATGAGCACTTTCATACAGAATCTCCAAGGCAAATGATCACAGCAAGGTTCCGCCCGGCATTTCCCGCGGCCCCATAGACCAATCAGGAATTTGTAACGCTCCCCTTATATCGCACTATCAAGATGCTTAACGACCCCAATATGTGTAAATTAATAGACTACCTGTGATCGTGAGGCGCACCAAAAGCGCCCGCGGGACGATCAACACGGGCCGGTGAAGGGACGCTCAAGCCCTAAAGACGCCTCCACAGAGGGGCAAACGGGGGAGACGATGGGACTGCAAAAACGATTGCGCTCGTGCGTGGGTGCGCGAGCGATCACCTGTGTATTCGGGCTCATCATGGCGGGTACCAGCTCGCTGGCGGCCGCCGGCCTGGTCAACGGGGGTTTCGAAAACGGCCTGTCCCCGTGGGAGCCGGTTAGCACCGCCAACGATATCCTCGTGGTGGGCAGCGAAGGTTGCGAGTTTGACGTCTACGGTCCCTGCGGCCCCAACGAGACCACCATAGATCCCGTTCTCGGCTTGAACATGCTGCGCCTGGGCACCCCCGAGTCACCGGGTGACCAGAACAACAATCAGAACAATGGCTTGACCGCGGTCAGCCAGTCGTTCACCGCCAGCACCACGAAGCTGCAGCTCGCCACCCGGATCTGGTCGACCGAGTTCCGAAACAATCGCGATGCGGTGTCGATCCGCCTGTTTAACGGCGCCGGCCAGGAGCTGAGCCTGCCCGTTGCCGGCCTGCAATCGTGCTCCGCGACCGGCTGCACAATAAAGCTCGATGCCGGCCGCAACGGCGACATCCTCGACAGCGGCTGGCAGATTTTTCGCATCGGCGACGCATCCAGCGGGCTCGTCATCGACCAGCAATACACCTTGCGCTACGAGTTGACCACCGGCGGTGGCGACTCTCACCCCTCCTGGATCTACTTCGACAACGTGAACACGCCGCCCTTAGCCAACGCCGGCCCGGACGCTGAAGGCTTTGTGGGCGTACCTGTCATGCTGGACGGCAGCGCTTCCAGCGACGGCGACGGTGATCCGCTCACCTACAGCTGGACGCTCACCAGCATTCCGCCAGGCAGCACGGCAACCCTCGATGATGCGACGCTCGTGCAGCCAAGCTTTACCCCGGACCTGCTCGGCGACTACACCGCCCAACTCATCGTCAACGACGGCAACGGTGACAGCGCACCCGACGAGGTCACTATCACCGTGGTGAACCGTCCGCCGGTGGCGGCCTTCACCTGCAATCCGGGTGGGGCCAGCGGGACCGTGGTTCTGGAAGGCGACTTCATCGGCTGCGACGCCACCACCTCGACGGATCCAGACGGCGATACCATCGTCACATACGTGTGGACGGTCAGCAGCATCCAGCTGCAGGAAACGATCACCCTGTTCGGCCCGGTTGCCGGTTTTTATGTGCCGCAGAACGGCAGCTACGATATCGAGTTGCTGGTGAGCGACGGCATCGACACCGGCTCCGCCTCGAACCAGGGGTCCAGCGGCCTGGTCACTGCACCTTCTTCGGTGGGCAACGCACCGCCGCTGGTCAGCGCGCTTGACGTGGAAACCCTGGGCCAGGCCACCCTGCGCTGCCGCGGCGTGGACCCGGGTGCGGCGGACACCCACACGGTGACGCTCGCCGTGGGTAGTGACAGCGCCAGCGCCTCGGTCCTCGAGGAAAACGACCCGGCCTACGCGACATTTGTCGCCAGCCGAGATTTCGACGCCACGGACGCGGGGCTCGCGCCCGGTTCATACCCAGGCTCCTGTGTGGCGAACGACTCGGGCGGCGATCAGGGCAGCGACAACTTTACCCTGACCGTCCTCGACCCGGCCGTGCTGTTCCCGCCGGAAGGTATGCCGGGGCGTTTCGAACCAAACGAGTCGTCTATGTTCGCCGAGCCGCGCGACGCCGGCACGACCTTCCTCGCCAGGCTCGAAAGCACCACCGACGTAGACTTCTATGAGCTGCAGATGGAAGACGGCACCTTGCCCATGACGGGCGCCGAATTCCTGGTGCGGGCGAAAATGCCCGCCGACTATGACCTCGTGCTGCTGTCTCGGCCGGCCGGTGGCGTGCAGACAACGGTCTTCGAAAGCGCGCCGTTCATTACGTTCCCGTTCATCACCTTCCCTTTCATCACCTTCGAGCAGGAAACGGCGCCATTCATCACCTTCCCGTTCATCACGTTCCCGAAGCAGACGGCCCCATTCATTACCTTTCCGTTCATCACGTTTCCGTTCATCACCTTTCCGTTCGAGACCAGCCCGTTCATCACCTTTCCCCTGACGGTGGCCGACTATCCGCTCTCGCAGATGGTGGATGCGCCCCGTGGGCTCGACTCGGCTGGAGATCAGGTGGCCTTTGGCGAGCTGGGCAGTCTCAACCTGTCGAGCTTCGAGCAGGACAACCTGCGCGTGAAAGACGTGTCCGCCAATTTCAACACGCCAGATGCGCCCTACGAGACCGTGTTCGGCGTCAAGACCGCCGACGAGGAAGCCATCTACCTGGCGGTGCTGTCTTACGACGGCGTGCTGTCGCCAGACGCCTACGAAGTGACCGTGGAAGCATCGCGGCCGTTGGACACCGCCGCCTTTCTCGACAGCAACTGCCCGGTGGAATCCCCCAGCTGCAACTGCACCGGTACACCGCTGGTGGCGCCGGCGCCGGGTGAGGCGATTCGCGAAGGCTTGACCCCGACCGTGCTGGTGGTGACCCAGCGGCAGCGTCTGCAGGCCAACGAAGGCCTCGACAACACCGGCTGGACCACGTTCGTCGGCGCCATCACCCCGTGGATGAACGCAGTGGATGCCCGCTTCGTCTCGGTGCCCAGCGATCTGGCGGGCGAGGATGCAGAGGGCAACCTCATCGACGCCTTTGGCAACTGGGACACCCAGCCCTGCGACATCGCCTCGCTCAAGCCGCTCACCGACGCGCTGGGCCAACACGTACGCGACGAGCTCACCGCGCACCCCAGCATCAAGAGCGTGATCGTCCTCGGCGACTTCGACACCTTTCCCGCCGGCGGCGAGCAGGACTTCACCCAGATCGGCAACGAAGCGCTGTTCCTGCGCGATCTGCCGGTGCGGCCCGAGACGTCCATCGCCGCCGTGTTTCGCGCCGGTCAATTCTTGAGCGACTCCTGCCTGACGGACGCCGATCCCATCACGTTCAACGGTGGTCTGTTCTGCGTGGAGGACTTCCCCACGGGACGCCTGGTCTCGACAACGCGGATGCAGGAGGAGGCTGTGGCCTATGCCGCCAACGGCGGGATCATCACCTATGAAAACGGCCTGGTCAGCGGCTACGAGTTCTTCCTCGACGTTGCAGGCAGTATGAGCGCCAGCCTGAACAACCTCGGCGGCTCGTTGGTTTCTCTCAACAACGAAACGTGGCTCGCCAACGATCCCAACAATCCGCTGAATTCGCTGGAGCCGCAATGGTGCGCGGTTAACCCCGATGCCAGCGGCGTGCAGGGACACGCCAGCCCCAACGCCATTCTCTCCGCCGGTGGCTTCAACGCGGGGGATCTCTCCGACGTCACCACCGTGGACGAGTGTGCCGGCACGCCGACCTCGCTGACCGCCTCCATCGGTTGCCACATGCTGACCCCGGTGCCGCAAAACTCAACGTTGCCCGTCCAGTTCTTCCCGGCCGACCCTTCCCTGACGTGGGCCGACCGCCCCGGAACCTTTGTGGGCACCCCCGCCTTCGGGCTCGGCCACACCGATCACGACAGCCTCGGCACAGAAGGCATTCTGAAGCGATTTTTTGCCTGCATCGGCGACAACGCGGCCGCAGAGCAACCGCTCAGCGTCGGCGAGTGCGTCATCCGATCCAAGGTGGAGTATCTGCAGTTCCGCACCAGCTTTGATGCTTACGACGTGAAATCGCTGATGACCCTGGGTATCTCCGGCATCCCCGACGTTACGATCGTGCCTTCCGAGGCGCAGGCTTCGGCGCTGGCCGGGGAGTCGGCGGCCAGCGACTGCAGCGACGGCACCCCCTTCGATCTCACCGTTGAGGACGGCGGCGCCACCGTGAGCCAGCATTGCCTCCGGCTCGTCAACGATCCGCCCCTCGGCAGCTATTACACCATCGACGACCAGTACCAGGCCGGCACCGGCAGACCGCTGTTGCCCACGCACCAGGTCTCGAAGGGGCCCGTGCCACCCAACCCCACCGCGGCACGCAGCATGGCGCTGAAGCAAGGCAATTACGAGCTGATCCTCGGCTTCAACCCGGTGGTTGCCAACCTCGAAACCGAGTGGGACGAGGTGGCCGAGTCCAAATCCTGCGTCTCCACCATGGCACCCACCGAGCTCGGCGTGTTCATCCAGCTGCCGGTGAACGGCCAGCTCCAGGAAGCCTTCAACCTCACCACCGCGCAGTTCGAATGCACCCTTGCCCCAATCGATCAGGGGCTGGAGGACACCGTGGGCAACCTGCGCAAGTTCGACAGCTTGAACGTGGAGGCCAAGCGTCCGCCGCTGGCCCTGGTGAATGACGTCAACCCGCCGGACGTCACTCTGCGTGACATTATCGCCAACGCCACCACGGGTGATGCGCTGGCGGTTGTCAACGCCACCGACGAAAACGGCATGGCTGAGATCAACGTGATCGTCTACACCGAGGACCGCCTCAATGGCGGACCTGGCCAGGCCCAGGCCTACTCCTGCCCGGGCCCGAACTGCGTGGTCAATAACTTGAACCAACCGGAAGCCTCGGAGATTTTTCTGCCGGGCGCAGCCGGCAAGTTTGTCGCCATCGAGTACTTCGACAACGCCTTCAACAAGATCCTCAAGAGCGGCAAAGGCATTCTGGTGGAGGCTGTGCAGGTGGTTATCAACGCGAGCACGGTTACCGTGGGCGAGCTGACCCAGATCAGCGTGGAAGTCGAGCGTGTGCAGGAGTTCCTTGACCGCGGTCTGACACTGACCATCGACTACAGCGATCAGCCGGAGAGCGAAGTGTTTGTGCTCAATGCCGACACACCCGAGTGTAGCGCCACCATCACCAACAACTGCATCACCATCCTCACCGATGGCGTCTGCGAGCTGGACGGCACCTGTACTGGGGTGTTCGAGACATCCCACGTCTTCGCGCCCGGCGGCGCCCTCTATACGGTGACCGCCACCATTCGCGGCCCGGCCAGCGGCTTCGACGAGGCAGTGGTCAGCCCCTGTGAAGACATCATCGGTGATCAGCCGCTGGCAGACGGCGACCTCACCAGCTGCGGGTTCAGCAACACCGGCACCGACGTCGACATCGACCTGTACGTGCGCGGCGTGATCAGCGACGACTTCAAGTATCGTGTCAAGCTGCTCGGTAAGCAGTTCCAGTATTCCAAGAACAAACTTTCACGCCCGCCGGGCGTGCAGGCCAGCGTCACGTTGCTCGGCGATCCGCAGAATCCGAACGGCCTGCGCATCTCTTTTGATGCGGACGACATCGGTTGGGACGGCGAGGCGGCGCTCACGATCGAGCAGTCCACCCAGGATGGGATCGCGGGCGGTCAGAGCCAGGGCACCACAGACGAGCATACGTTCACGGTGACTCAGGGCGAGCCGGGTATCTGACTCCGCTGCGAGGCCGGGCCCCGTGCGTGGGCCGGCCTCGCATGCTAGTTTGAGCGCTATGCGCAACGATCTGCCAAGCGGAACGGTCACCCTTCTGCTGACCGACATTGAAGGTTCCACCCGGCTGCTGCACGGCCTGGGGGCGGAAGGCTACGCGCTCGCCCAGGCCGAACATCGCGAGGTGCTGCGCGCGGCGTTCCGCGCTAACAACGGCGTGGAAGTGGACACCCAGGGTGATGCCTTTTTCTATGCTTTTCCGTCAACGCTGGATGCGTTGCGCGGCACGGTGACCGCTCAGCGCGGGCTCGAGCGCTTCGACTGGTCACACGGCGCGGCGGTCAAGGTGCGCATGGGCATGCACACCGGCGAGCCCCAGCGCACCGACGAAGGCTACGTTGGCGTTCCTGTTAATACGGCAGCGCGGATAGCCGCCATCGGCCACGGCGGCCAGGTGCTCATGTCCAGCCACACAGCAGACCTACTCAGCGAAGCGCTAGGCGATGACGAGATCACCTTGCGGGACCTTGGCGAGCACCGCCTGAAAGATCTCGCCAGCCTGCAGCGCCTGTATCAGGTCGTCATACCCGAGCTGGACTCAGACTTCGCACCATTGCGTACCCAGCAGACGCGCAGCAACAACTTGCCGATGCCGCCAACCCCGTTTGTCGGCCGGGCCACCGAGGTGGCCGCCGTGCGCGATCGTCTCATGGAGCAATCGGTACGGGTGCTGACGCTCACCGGTCCCGGCGGCATGGGCAAAAGCCGGCTGGCGCTGCGGGTCGCCAGCGAGCTTTTGTTCTCTTTCGAGGATGGCGCGTTTTTCGTCTCGCTGGCGCCGGTGCGGCATCCGCGCCTGGTGATTCCGGCCATCGCCCGCGCCCTCGACATCCGTGAGGGGGGCGGCAAGACCCTGCTCGAGACGCTGGAAGACGAAATGCGCGACAAGCACCTGCTGCTGGTGCTCGACAATTTCGAGCACGTGCGTGCTGCCGCTCGAGATCTCGCGAATTTGATGGGCCAATGCCCGGCGCTCAAGGTGCTGATCACCAGCCGCGAGGCGCTGCGGCTGTCGGGCGAACGGGAATTCGCGGTGCCACCGCTGGAGCTGCCGCCCCCTGGCGCGCGTCTGCAACCCGAAGCGCTAACGCAGTTTGCCGCTGTGCGACTGTTTCTGGATCGCGCCGAGGTGGCGCGCGAGGGCTTTCAGCTGACCACTGAGAACGCCGCGACCGTGGTCGATATCTGCCGGCGGCTGGATGGCCTGCCGCTGGCCCTGGAGCTTGCCGCCGCCCGCCTGCACACCATGCAAGCGCCGGAACTGCTCGAGGCGCTGGCACAGCGGTTGTCGGTGCTGACCGACGGTGCGGTGGATCTGCCCGAACGCCAGCAGACCCTGCGCGACGCTATCGCCTGGAGCTACGAGCTGCTGGCGCCCGAAGAGCAGAACCTGTGCCGGCGCCTGTCGGTTTTCGTCGGCGGCTGCGACCCCGAGGTGGCTGGCACTGTCTGCGACCCGGACAGCGCGGAAGACGTCGTCGCGCTGCTCGACTCGCTGGCGGCGAAAAGCCTGCTCGGCCTGTCCTTTCACACGGCCCAAACGGGCACCGACAGTGTTCTGCCCCGGGTGGAGGGCGAAGCGCCGCGCTACGGCATGCTCGAAACCATCCGCGAATACGCAAGGGAGCAGCTTGAAGACGCCGGCGAGTGGCCGGCGCTCCGCGCCCGGCACCGTGACTGGTGTCTGCGCCTGAGCGAGGAAGCGGAGCCGCATCTGCGCGATGCGGAATCCGGCCAGTGGCTGGAGACCCTGGAACGCGATCACGACAACCTGCGCGCCGCCCTCGGCCGCTGTTTTGAGTCTGGCAGCAGCGACGCGGATCAGGGCCTGAAAATGGCCACCTCGCTCATGAACTTCTGGTACGAGCACGGCTACATCAGCGAGATGCGCGACTGGCTGGAACGAGGCCTGGACGTCGCAAAATCCGCGCCGGAGGTCACCCGCGCCCGGGCGTTCTACGGTGTGGCCGGAATGGCGCGCCAGCAGGGCCGGCTGGAAGAGGCAGAGATTTTCTGTGAGGACGCGCTCGATCTGTATCGCCAGGCCGGCGACCGCCAGGGCGAGGCCCGGGCGCTCGGTGAGCTGGGCGCCATCCTCGCCGGCCAGGGGCACAACGACCGCTCGGTAGCGTCGCTCGAACAGGCGCTCGCCATCCTGCGCGAAATTGATGATCCGGAGCGGCTGTCTTTCACCCTGGCCACACTCGGCGCTCTGCAGCAGATCCAGGGCGGCGTGGAAGACGCTGCGGCCAGCTATGGTGAAGCCCTCGACATTGCCCGGCAACGGGGCGACAACCACCTCGCCGCCACTGCCCTGGTCAACCTGGGCGAGCTTGCGCAGCTCAAAGGCAACAACAGTGAGGCCCGCACCTATTACGAAGAGAGCCTGGCGATCTACGATGAACTGCAAACCGACATCGCCATTGCCTATTGCCTCGAGGTGCTGGCCGGCATGGATGCCGCCGAGGGCGAGCCGCGCACCGCCGCCCGACTATTCGGTGCCGCCGAACATCTGCGCGAAGAGATCGGCAGGCCGGTCGAGTCTTTTAACAAGGAGCGCTACGATCACGACCTGGCAACCGCTCGCGCTGCGCTGGACGATGCGGGCTTCGACGAGGCTCGGCGCGAGGGCCGCGACATGTCCCGCGCCGAGGCGGTAGCGCTGGCACTGCGGCAACCCGAGGCCGCCTGAGACTGCCCGCTACCCGGCGCCACGAAAACAAGCGTGATCACACGTAAGTCGCGTACCGATCCAACCGCTTCAGCGTCTCGCCTTCATCACGAGGCGGCACCATTAATATGATGCGTTCGGCATCGGTCTCTTTGAACCGATTGACCACGTCGTCCTTCGCCGGCGGCGCGAATACCGAGACCGAGATTGTCGCGGGGTCACGGCCGGCTTCCTCGGCGAAGCGCTTCAATCTCGTCATACCATCCAGCACGTAATCAGGATTCATGGCGCGGGGCAGCCAACCATCGCCAACCCGCACGATCCGGCGCAAGGTGTGGTCGGTCTCGCCGCCCAGAATGAGGGGCGGATGGGGTTGTTGCACGGGCTTCGGCCACGACCAGATGTTGTCGAAGTGTTCGAAATCACCGTGGAACGATGCTTCCTCGTTGGTCCAGATCTCGCGCAGCGCCCGCATCTGCTCCTCGAGCTTACGGAACCGGTCGACATAGACCGTGCCATGATTTTCCATTTCCTCGCGATTCCAGCCGGCCCCGAGTCCAAGCAGCACCCGCCCGTTGGATACGTGATCCAGGGTCGCAACGGTTTTCGCCAACGTGATCGCCTGATGCTCTATGGCAAGACAGATTCCGGTCGCCAGCTTCAGCTTGGTGGTCACGCCCGCGGCGATGCCGAGCGCCACGAACGGATCGAGCGTGTGGCTGTACTCTTTAGGCAGCTCGCCGCCGCCGGGGTAGGCGGTGTGTTTGACCGGAATGTGCGTGTGCTCGGGCACCCATATCGAGTCGAAGCCGCGCTCTTCGGCCGCCACCGCAAGCCGGTCGACGGGCATTGAATAGTCTGTAATGAACGGAAAAAGCCCTATCTTCATGGTCTCTCCTTCGAGGAGAACGTCGAAATGCGCGACGATGCTATCGAAGCGCTCCTCTAATCCAACCCCAGCAAGTGACGGTGGTCTACGAGAAATTCCACTTGAGCTGAATCCTGGCCATATTGAGCAGCGATTGCGGCGGTATCGTCTTCATATCTGCGCAGCATTCCCACGCACCAGCCCTGTAGCGCAATGTCATTCGCCCGCTCCGGGATCGGAATACCTTCACACAATCTGGCGTCGGCATACCACTCGTCCACTTCCTCGCCGAGGCCGGTGTCGGTTTCTTCATTGCTCCGCTGCAGTTTCTCAGTGAAAGTCAGATGGCCGGCAAAACAATCGTAGTAGCCTGGGTGCGCAGAGCTGGATCGATCAAGCTCGTAGTAGCACAACGTGCCGACGATGGCGTCCTGCTCCTGCATTGCGCGCCCCCATTTGATGGCCTGCATGCTGTTGGTGAAATGAATGGCCAGGTGTTCGGCATTTTGCGAGTCCCATGGCATCAGCGTATCGGACTGCTCAATCCATGCGCGGGCGGCTGCTTCATCCCACACCCCTGAGGCATACATGAA
>Ga0224508_10001732_pt1 | contig 19328 bp, 19 predicted proteins | sample SF_Jan12_sed_USG_4_FD_170157 | JGI IMG/M metagenome (GOLD analysis project Ga0224508, IMG submission 170157) | Sediment microbial communities from San Francisco Bay, California, United States - SF_Jan12_sed_USGS_21 | ecosystem: Environmental > Aquatic > Marine > Sediment | place: USA... | reverse complement strand
ACGATACATATTATTGAAGGGCGGTTTGCGACCCGTCACTGTCATTGGAAGGCATTGGAATCGTCGGACCGCGCGCGGGCATAACTCCACCGCACGTGCCGCTGCACCGGCGGATCTACGTGCTGCTTCGCCAGCTCCGTAACAATTATCTATGGGTCAGTCTGCAGCAAAACAATAAAACAAACCGGCACCACCGGTGCTTGCGATTGCCTCAAGGCTGCAACCTCTTGTGGCATGAGCGGAGTTCCATGAGGTATTGCCGCCACCGTGGCGATCATGATGACCAACCTGGGCGCTGCCTGCGTCACTGCTGGTCCAGTTGTTACAGGTGTGGTCCGCATCATCGGGAAAATAAGCCATGCCATCATCCTGGGTGCCGGTCAGTATATCGTGCTCATTCGGCTTATCGTAACGTCCGTTGACGAGTTCGCCTTTTTCATTGAGCGCCGTCTCTAAAAGGATGGTTTTATTGTAGAGGTGCAGCTCGGTGAGGTCTTTGGCGATCAGCTCGCCTTTGGCGTTATACCAAGGGCCTTGACCGATTCGGAGTCTGGCGCTTTCGCCTCGTTTGTCAGGCGCCTCAGTGCTCAAGTACGCTCGCCAAGTACGTCCACCCGCACCGACTGATTCGGCCAACTTTTGGCAATAGGCGTCGGCCCCTTCAAGTCCGCCGAGATCGCCGCCGTTGCCGGGATTCACGCTGGTAATAAAAAAACTCATGCCATTGTCCTGGGCTGTTGCATAGGATGCGCTGAGAAAAACGATCAGGCTTGAAGCAAGCATAGATAGCAACTTCTTCATCTGGATATCTCCATCGACGGTGTCTTCGTGCGTTTTACAGGTAGATGTCTAACCGCTCGGAATAGTTTAACACCTTTGACAGGCAACCCTCGACCAAAAAATCGCCAGTGTGAGGGACGCTTCGAAGGACTGCTTGTGGAGCCCGGAACTATGGTGCCGTCAACATCAACGATGTAGGGCAGCCTTCCAGGCGGCGCATCTTCGTAACCGGCTCAGCACCTATGTTCTGATTCTGGCTCAGCGAATCCTGTATCGTTGTTGGCAGACACGAACTGCGTGCAGTGCAGTTACCTATCTGAAGGCGCTGAAACGGAGAAGATCACCGCCCCTCAATCAAGCGGGGACCCCAACCTAGACTTGACGGAACAACTCAGGGCGTGATCCAGTCCTTCGTGCTTCAGCTTCTGAATGTCGGTTCAAAAGGACCGAAAAGCAGACGTCGTCCTATCGAGGACCAGAAGTCAACCTTTAGCCAAACCTCGCCCAAAGGCGTTCGCCCTACAGACGATGCCGGCGTCCCATGTCATGCTTGGCCATCAGAAACATGGGTTTTATCCAGAAAAATTCTGAACTCAGCGTTTTTCTATTCGTTCATATCAAGCCGTTTTTACAATAATTTACGCAAGCACCGCCTAGGTACTCTAAAGTTTAGGTCAGTAGCAGGCTTTACTGTTCCACTGCCCCCCAAGCTCAATCAAATCGAGCACGGTAAGAAAACATTCATAGGTCAGAGTTACGCATGGCAACGATTCACAATCTCCGCACCACGGCCGCGACATCCGGCGAGCTGAAGAATGTGGACCCACAATCAAAACCTCGGGTTTTGATTGTTGAGGACGACCGCGACTTTGCGAACACCCTCCTCACTATGCTTACACTGGAAGAATACGAGGTGGAACTTGCCTACAACTCTCGTGACGCGCAGCGATCATTGGTCTCGTTTGGCGCAGACGTGGTCCTGATCGATGTTCGGCTGGGGCAAGGCAGCGGCATAGATCTGATTACTTCGCTCAAGCGGCTACGCCAGGACGTTTTGTGCGTGGTCATGACCGTTTTTGCTACCGCTGACACGGCCATCGCTGCCCTCAAAGAAGGAGCTTATGACTATCTCTGCAAACCTTTTCACGCTGACGAGCTGGTGGCGACACTCGACCGGTGCTCTGAGCGTATTGACCTCACACGTGCCAACGCGGCAGCGGCCACCGCATTAAGTCAGGCACACGGCAGGTTAGAAATTGGGGTAGCGGAGAGCACGTCCTTGTTGCACCAGGCAAGCCATGACAGTTTGACTGGGTTGGTGAACCGTGTCGAGTTTGAACACCGCATGCAAAAACTGTTGGACTCGGCGAAATGTGAATCCGTCCAGCACGCTCTGTGCTATATGGATTTGGATCAGTTCAAAACCATCAATGACACCTACGGTCATGTGGTAGGGGACGAATTACTGCGCCAGCTCGGTCAGTTGCTGCGCGGCTGGATACGGAAACAGGACACCTTGGGGCGTTTGGGGGGCGATGAGTTCGGTGTCTTACTCGAACGCTGTTCCCTTGAGTCGGCACGACGCGTGGCAGACTGCCTGCGTAACGTGGTCGAGAATTCCCGATTTTTTTGGGACGGCCAGAGTTTCCATATCGGGATGAGCATCGGCATCGTGGCCATCTCTGAGATGAGCAAGAGTATCCCGACGGTCCTCGGTGCAGCGCATGCTGTGTGTTACGAAGCCAAGGACAAAGGCGGCAAACGTATCCACGTCACCCACGAGGATGATGTGGAGGTGGTGCGGCGCCACGGTGAGATGCTGTGGATATCACGCATTCAAAGTGCGCTGGAGCAGAATCGGTTCCGTCTTGATTTGCAGGAAATCGTACCCCTCAAGCAAGTAGAGAAAGTTGGAAAGTTCTATGAATTGCTTCTGCGCATGGAAGACGAACAAGGGGACATAGTGATGCCAGACACTCTTTTCTCGGCCGCGGACCGCTTTGGCATATCCAGCAAAATTGACCGCTGGGTGGTCGAAACTGCACTCAAATGGCTCGGAGATCACCCCTTTCATCTGGACGACCTATATTTGTGTAGCATCAACTTGTCGGGCCACTCACTGGGGGATGAGGCGTTTCTAGAGTTTGTTAACCGGGTATTTGACGAGACCCAGATCCAGCGCGAAAAGATTTGTTTTGAGATCACGGAATCGGCCGCGATCGCGAACTTTGCAGGTGCTACTCGCTTTATCAACACCCTTAGTTCATCGGGCTGCAGATTTGCACTGGATGGTTTTGGAAGTGGATTATCCTCGTTTTCCTACCTCAGAAACCTGTTGGTGAGTTTCTTGAAGATCGATGGCACGCTTGTAAAACAAATCATCGACGATCCAATCGACCTATCGCTAGTCGAGTCAATCAATCGCATTGCGAAAGTGATGGGCAAGCGAACTATTGCCAAGTCCGTTGAGAATGATCAGATCCTCGAAAGGGTGCGAGAGATCGGAATCGATTATGCCCAAGGCTATCGCGTAAGCGTTCCCCGACCAATTGCTGAGGCAATATCACCTGGGGAATTTTGACAACTTCTTGTCAAATCCTTCAGTTAGCATACGGATTTGTTTGGGCTACTTGCTTCAGGCGGATGAGATTAGATGGCAGACAGAACTAATTCTGACAAGGGTAAAGGTTCTTTCGGATCGAACGGAAAAACACGTCCCACTGTCTTGTCCCTGACCATTAAGGACAATAATACCCTGTATTCGGCATATATGCCGTTCTTAAAGGGGGGAGGATTATTTGTGCCTACGAACAAAAAATACAAGCTAGGTGAAGAGGTATTCATACTGCTGACTCTATTGGAAGAGAAGGACAAAATTCCGGTCGCGGGCCACATCGTGTGGATGACGCCGATTGGCGCCCAGGGAAATCGTGCCGCCGGTGTTGGGATTCAATTCAAGGAAGAAGAGAAGGCTCGGGGCAAAATAGAAGCTATTCTGGGCAGTGTTCTGACCCCCGATCGCCCTACCCACACCCTGTGATAGGCGAGGGTAGAGTCTGAACGTCCGTATATGGACTCCTGCTCGTTTGCAAGCAACGTGATTTACGATGCTGAGGTACGACTGCTTACGTATATCCGTATATGGACTCATCTCTATGCTCTCATTGGAGTGGCGACCTGACCACACCTTGCTCGGATAATTCGCTATATAACCAATGTTTGTCTCAGAGCAATAATCTTTTGATCCCGTTCCAGCAGGCGTTGTTCAAACGATAGATTGGGTTGATTTGCACCGACACCTTGGACAATGGTTTCGCGAACACCCTCCCGGATTGTAGGCCGGTCCACTGCGACGCAACCCATGTCGATCTCTTCGACGATCAAATCGATGAATTGTGCAAATTGATCCGGGCGTTGGCTTGCGAGCATAAAAATCTCACAGGGTCCCTTAATGGCCCAGCGCAACCCCGGTCCATAAGCTATAGCATCGTCGATATCCGCGACACTCGAGACGTCTTCCGCCACTAAATGAAAGATCTCGCGCATGACGGCGAGCTGCAAACGATTGGCCACATATCCCAGGATGTCTTTCTTCAGCACAATCGGCCGGCTGCCACTGTCGCGATAGAATTGAACGGCACGCTCCACTGCTTGCGGATCAGCACTCCCTCCGCCGACGACTTCGACCAAAGGAATCAGATACGGCGGATTAAACGGGTGCCCCACCAGTACCCGATACGGATGAGCTTCGCATTTACTGCGCAGGCGTCCGGCCAGGAAACTCGAACTGGACGAAGCGATGACAACATCAGGCGCAGCCACCGCGTCAATTTGTTTGAGTAGTTCCATCTTCAGTGTTTCGTCCTCCGGCGCGCTCTCTTGGACAAATTGTGCGTGCGCAAGGGCATCTGGCAAGTCGTCGGTGAACTGCAAACGATCGACAGAGGCGTGGGCATTAAGACCGAGTTTCTGAACAGACGGCCAGGCCCTGTCGACTGTATCGCGCAGATACTTCTCCGCGTTGCGATTGGGGTCATAAGCAACGACGTGCAGACCTGCTCTCAAGAAATGCACCGCCCATCCGCTACCGATTAGGCCGGTGCCAATACAGGTAACATGTGCAATGGAGTTAGTCGTTTTCTCTGTCATGTTGGTGAACACCGACGATTAGGTTTGAGTCAATGGGACGATCAGCGCATCTACGGCGGTGCAACGATTTGCCCCGGCGATCACGGGATTGATATCGATCTCGGCAATGATATCTGAAAACTCTGTGGCGATTACTGAGAAGCGGCTGATCAGCGCGGCCAGTTTGTAGAGATCTGCGGGCGGCCGGCCGCGAAAGCCTCGCAGCAATTTAAATACAGTGAGCTCTCGCAACGCGGCTTGCGCCCCACTTTCATCGAACGGCGGCAAGACGAAACACGCATCATTGAACAACTCGACCCAAACTCCACCAGCACCGACCATCACGATCGGGCCGAACTGTTGATCCCGAGTCATGCCGAGCGCAATTTCAGTGCCATCCTCCACCATCTCCGCAATCAATACTGCAGCGCCAAGGCGAGTGCTGATATCGCTGTACGCATCACGTAGCGCACCGGGATCGCACAGGTTCAAGTGCACACCGTTATGCTCGCTTTTGTGGGTGAGATCTTGTTGCGCGGTTTTCAAGACAACCGGATAGCCGATACGTTCTGCGACCGCTATTGCTTCATCCAGACAACGGGCTTGCGCACTGCGGGAAATAGACAGTCCCAATTCGCCAAGCATCGATAGGGCAAGATGTTCGTTCAGTGGTTCTTTGCTTTGTAACCTCTCTCGCCATTTCGTGACGATTTGTGAATCAATACTATGGATCGGCGTTGGGGCACACGGCTTCGACCGATCGCGAAATTCCAGCGTGCGTTTGAGCGCGATGAGGGTGTTGCGCCCGCCATCCAGCACGGGGACTCCCGCGGTGGTCAATTGATCGATTGCGTCACGATAAAAATGTCTCGCGGTGAACTGGGCCGCAACGACGGGCTTGTTGCACTGTGAAGCAACTTCTATGCACACGTTCGCCATTTCCTTAGACATTGGATCATTGGGTCCACTACTGTACTCGGTAAACATCACCCCTATTGCCGTTGCCGGGTCGTCCATTAGCGCCTCAAAGTGGTGCTTGAAACGCTGCGGCCAATCAGGGTCCCCTCCCCAAGCGTCCAAAGGATTCTCCGGCATCAACGTTGGATCCAGCCGCTGTGCGATGCGACTTTTTGTGGCATCGGAAATCGACGCCCATTCGAGACCAATGTCACTGGCAAGATCCGACAACAGCGCACGTTGACCGCCGGAGTCGGTGATCGCGGCGACACCACCTTCGCCTGGTGCACGCGTGTGGCTCAACATTAATATCGTCGCCCACCATTCTTCCATGGTGTAGGCACGAAAAACGCCGTAGCGGCGAACTACCGCTTGGAACGCCTGTTCGCTGCCGGCCAATCTTCCAGCATGGCTGATAACATGTCGGGCACCCGCTTCAGAACGACCCATTTTGAGTACGACGATGGGAATGCCCCGGTCTTCGGCTTTGGATAATGCCTGCAAGAATCCATCAGGATCCCGAATGGTCTCCAGAAACAAACCAATCACCCGTGTTTCAGGCATCCGCAGTGCGTAGTCCATATATTCGGCCACGGTAACGTCGAGTTCTTGTCCGGGGTGCACGACCAGCGCGAAGCGCATCCGGGGGTCCGTGGTCAACGAGAAAGCGTAGGTGGATCCGGATTGGATCAAAGCGACAATGCCGCCGGGCTCAATATGAGTTTCCTTGGGTGGTACCCACGATGCGGCGACGCGCCTCGCATGATTGACGAACCCGATTGTGTAAGGACCTGCCAAAGGTGCATTGGCCGCGTGCGCTAATGCGGCAATCCGGTCACGGAAACCGGAATCAGTGTCCACTCGCTCATTAGCGTTGGCAAACACCAGCGCTGCTCGAGCACCACAACGAAACGCTTGCTCGAGCTGTTGTTCCATGCGCGCGCTGCTGCCGGCGATCACCGCGAGGTCAACCTGCTGGGGAAGTTTTTCCATGTCGGGATAACACTTGTATCCATCAATCGCCGGATAAGTCGGCGTGACTGGGTAGACGGCCCCCTTGAAATTCATTATCGACAAAGCGCGCAGCGTGTCGTAGCCCGGGCGACCGGGTCTACCGGATGCACCCACTACGGCGACGGAGCGGGGGTTCAACAAAGGGTCAAGTCGGTGAGGCAGCGAAGTCTGAGTTACCATCAGGGCATAGTAGCGAAAAACCGCATGACACCGATACGCCGGCCGGACGGGACACGGTTGGCTCTTGGTCGCGTCGAAGCGCATACTTAGTTGATATCTTTAACATCCCCTCAAGGAGAAAACCCATCCGATCGCATTGTTCAAATCTGTGCTGATAACGGCATTTCCAGTACGGTGCCCCAGGATTGTGCTTTCAGCCTATGAATGCCAAAAGGAATGACGATGAGTAAAGGTCAGTGGGTATGCAAAGTTTGCGGATACAACATGATCGGCGAGATGCCCGAGGTGTGTCCGTTCTGTGGCGCACGTCATGACACATTTATTGACTGGGAGGAGGCGGAACGAACTTATCGAGTCACACCTAATCCAGTCAATGATTATGTCACTCAGCTAATGTCTGTACCGCGACTCGGCTATGAGCACGCCGCTTACCGAATTTTGACCGATGATTGTGCGCTATGGGTAGATTGTCCATCGGCGTTTAATCGAGATCTAGAGCCCGTTCAAGAAATCTACTTCACACACCCAGATTTTATGGGCGCGTCAAACCTGTATCGAGAGCAATGGAGCACAAAAGTCCATCTCCATGCCCTGGATGCGGACGGACCCTTGGTCAAGCAGTTTCCGATTGATGATCGCTTTGAAGGAGACTTTGTGGCACATGGCGTTGAGGCGTACCACATCGGCGGCCATACCCCTGGATTCACCATCTATATCTATAACGACGTGCTATTCACCTGTGACTATGCCTTTCCGCCTGGGCCAAACATGCACCTAAATCCCTATAGCCCGATGGACGAGATACGGGCGCGAGCGTCACGCATCATTGAGCTTATCTCTGGGCGCGCCTTGACCACGGTTTGTGGGTACAATTATGTGGCAGACTTTAGGCAATGGATTGGAGATTTCCGGCACGCAGTCAAGGACGAACGTTCCGGCCGATGATATATAGCCATAACAAGGGATTGCCGGTCTAATACCTGAAAAGGCAGTGTTAATGCTCGAGATGTGGATAATGACGAATCCGTTTTTGTCGAATTTGATTTCGATTATTGGCCTGACGAATAGGTCTTTTCACTTAAACTAGCTTTCGAACGTATGGACAAAGTTTTCTGGGTAATAGACGGGCAACTAGCTGGACGTCCTGGGCCGGACCAAGATCCGTGGCGCCTCGACGCGTTAAAGACTGGCGGCATTGGCGCGGTTCTGTCGGTGAATGATGGCGTGTTGTGTCATCCCAGAGATTTCGAAGCGATGGGTATGAGCTATGCCTGTATACCGATGTCAGATAACGCTCCACCCTTTCCCGGCGACCACGAGCGCTGTATTAAAGCGCTCCCTCTGGCCTATGAATTTGCCGAGTCTGAGATCGATAAAGGTATGGGTGTTCTGGTGCATTGCAGCGCAGGAAAGGACAGAACGGGACTATTTCTATCCTATTTCTTAATGAGGCAATACGGGTTCACGATCACGCAAGCCATCGGGCGTGTGCGTGAAGTTCGACCTATCGCGTTATCGGCTGAAGGCTGGGATGAGTTCGCCCCACAGGTGCTTTCGCGATGCTCATAGTGGCGAGTCCTTTACACGTGCGCCTTAGGTACATCCATCGATCCAATAAAGCACTATGCTTTGGGTATGGGCTATGCCTACATACTCATGTCAGATAACGCGCCCCATACCCAAACGAGATTAGATCCTTCAGGCACACGATATATGTCTCAGGATGACATCGCACCTGGAAGGTGCTTCTACGGGAGTTTGTTCCATTTGTAGGAGCGGCATCTTGCCGCGACCTATATCGTCGAGCCTTTAAGTTCGCCTGAAGGCGAACCTACAATGATGACGTGTCTTGTAGAGGTGCACCAAGTCCGTTTAGTCAGGCAGACACGGAGGCAGGGCGTCGTAATCTGTTGTGAAGACTTGGTCTACGTCTTGGAAGACTCTCTCTGCTCCAAGTAGTTCGCTAGCGTAAGAGCGAAGCGCGTTAAGTGACTCGCTCTGTCGCCAATGCTCTTCCGACAACGTTACCCTGCGGATCCAATGTTGCGGTGGCATAGGAGATCGTGGCCGAGCCTTAGCGGATTGCTCCCACATGCTCAGCCGGTAAAGTATCCGTGGCGCGCAATGCTCAAGATTGCGCATGGTTTTTTCGGTATTTCCGTGCAAGAAACCAGGTGGGAATTGGTTCGTAGTCTGATGACAAGCCCCACAGTGGTTGCGAAACGATTGTAGCGCTTCGAAGCCAGTGTCATACGGGGTACTTGGAGAGACAGATTTGTGCTCGTTTACGACCAACGGTAGCCTCGACGCCACATCGTGACAGCACCATTTAATTGCGGGCATATCTAGATTGCGGTAGACGGCGCTCACTATACTTCGCCGGCGAAACGGTTTTGATGACAGGGCATCGCTCTTGGCCGCCAGGGTATCCCCAACCATGCGCGCAATGGCACGGCGAACCTTAGAAAAGTCGTGACGCATATTCAACTGCACTTGACCTCTGAAGGCCGCAGTCGTCTCGCGCCCTAGCTCTGCTGATCGTTGCCATCGCAGAGTCATGCTCTGGATCAGATTGCCGTCGTGGCGCCTGGCGTTAAGCTTGCCTTGATCTGAGAATAGACGTGCATTGAGTTGTCGAGTTTGGCCATCGTCATCAACGCTTGCATTTCCCAGATTGAGGAAGAGGTTCTCTGGTATCCCATCCAGCACCAGGTGATCTATCTTTCCTCGTTGCAGCCGTTCGCCCTCAATCAAGATGCGACCTCCGACACTAATGATTGGTGTGGTGTCCTGCTCCGAGTCGTTACAGGAAAATTGCAGTTGCCAAGCGTCGTTTGATTCGGGGGTTTTTACTAACTGGCATGTGCCTTCATATATTTCGTGCGCGACCTCGCTCTCGAGCGTCGAGCGATACAGGAACCGATCGAGTCGCTTGACGTCGGATTCGGTGAGGAATTCGGCAAGACGCTTGATCATGCTGGTAAAAATGATGGGTCTTGGATTGGTCCAAGTGGCTCGAGGCGGACGCACTGCCAGCGGATCGAGCTCGGCATGAATGTGCTCCCCGGTCAGTAGAGGATTGCGGTCGGGGATATCGGCGGTCGGGATGTGGAGTCCGTTCGGCCATCGCTGCTGCCAGTTGCGGGTCACCACGGGCACAAATTCGTCGCGATACCGCGGCGACCCTTCATCGAAGTTCCACGAAGCCGTAAGTCGGTATTGCAGTAATGCAAGCAAAACTGCCGCCCGACAACTTACCGCCTCGCGCGTGTCACCTCCACACCCTTCACGCCAAAGAAGTTGATAGCTCGAATAGTAAGTTGCCCGGTCGCTGCTGTAATCGAGAATAGACGGCGGACCGAATCTTGAAAGAAGCAGGGAATCGGTATAGGCGCTGGGACGAGCTTCACTAATGCGGGTGGCGATCTTGAAGTTGGCATCCGTTTCTAGCCATGGTGGTCGCGGGAAAATCGGAGCTGCATTCTGATGACAGCTCATGCACAATGCCCGGTTGGCATAGTGCACGCGTGGTTTCAGTCCGGGCGCATAATTGTGGACCAATTGAAACTCGAACCGACCCGCTTCATTGTTATAGCTAATCACCTCGATACTGTTCGCCTTTTCCTGGTAGCCTAGATAGAGGCGATCCCTGAGCAACAGGCCGGCCTCGCCCTCTCGTTGTGCAGGTTCCGCATCCACGCCTATCACTACCCGCGGATAGCGAAAATAATCGGGTGCTGCGGCATGGCGATGCAGCGAGCGGCCGATGGGGATCAATACCCGCTTGAGTGGATCCCCCGCGCTCGTCGAAAGCCTCGCCCGAATGCGTGCGAGCAAAACGCTAAATGGGTACGGTACGTCGTAGGCGACTTCGCCGTCTTGCTCAACGGCAAACAGAAAGTCGAACACAGACCGCCCGATCACCGGCGTGTCTAGCCCCGGGTCGATCGGTTTTACAGTACGTCGCCCGGGTGTGTCGAGCGTCTTTGATGTGAGCGCCGACATCGGATAACTGACGGTGCGAGTTGCAGGCGCTGCGTTGCTTTCCTGTGTGAGACACAAGACCAATACTGTGGACAGGAAAGCTCGCACAGCGATACCTGCAGCTCGTGGCCGCTTTTATCCTAAGCCATATTGGCGAGGATGCCGTCCATCTCTTCCGCGGAAAAGCCCCGCAGTGTTTGAGTGCGTACGTTGCCCATCGCTCCAACACTCAAGAGCTGAGCCGTAGCGGTTTCTCCGTCTGGCGCATCGATGATGACTACCAGATCATAGGCACCCACCGTCCAATAAATAGCCTTGACTGTTACGCCTGCCTTTTCAGCCATTTCTTGGAACGCTTTTGCGCGCTGTGTCGATTGCTTAACGTCGCGGATCCCTTGCTCCGTGAAATTTCCAAGTGTAATAAATGTTGCCATGATCTCAATCCTCCTGTTGCTTGTCAGTACTCGTCTCCTCACGTTGGAAGAGAACACAGTCTGATTGCGCGAATGAACTTGATGCCAGAGAACGGAGGGCAGAAACCCTCAAAAAGCAAAAGTCTGACGAAGTTAGCGGAGGGTTAGAGTTGTAATGTGGAAGGACATGTCGATCCTTCCCCTCCGGCAAGCATCATACGCCTGCGACCCCAGGCCATCAAACCAGACGGAGAGTCAGATTTCCGGCACGATTCACTTGGCCATTGGGATTGCTTTCAAGTACTCTGACCCTTTGATCGCAGTAAACACACCGCAACCCAACGATATCGGAGGGATTTATGAAACTGTACTACGCTCCGGGCGCCTGCTCCATGGCACCACACATTGCGCTGCGCGAAGCCGGCCTGACTTTTGACTTAGAGAAAGTGGATCTCGCCAATAAGCAAACCGCGAGTGGCGAAGACTTTACCAAGGTCAATCCAAAGGGATATGTGCCTGCCCTGAAACTAGACGACGGACAGATCCTGACCGAAGCGGCCGTGACGGTGCAGTACATCGCAGACCAGATGCCGGAGTCTGGCCTGGCACCGAAGGCGGGCACAATGGATCGCTACCGCATGTTGGAATGGTTAAATCTCATATCTACAGAGTTCCATAAAACCCTCGGCGCACTGTTTAACCCCAATATCACGCCGGAGTGGAAGGAAAATCAGATTGCCACTTTTGGCAAGCGTTGTGATTTTCTCTCCCAGCATCTCGATAGCAGGCAATTTCTGATGGGTGATCAGTACACCATAGCGGACGCCTACCTGTTCACCATCCTTGGTTGGACCAATTATCACAAGGTGGACATGAGCAACTGGCCGACTCTCACCGACTACATGGGACGCATTGCAGCCCGCCCAGCCGTCGTAGAAACAATGAAGGCGGAGGGATTGAGCAAGTAGCTCAAACAAAGGAATCGGAACCAGTCTTCAGATGATCTGACACACTAGACACTAGAGCTCCCCAAGCGGCATAAGATCGAGAACACTATTGACTTAGCTGGAGAGCTGGTTTCGTGCCGCGTCTGCTTGAACCTGGCCTAACTCAAGACTATGAGCAATTAGCACTTTGAATGTAGATGTGTCGAGCACGCTAAATGCGGCGTGGGCCATCCGATGGGGAGGGATATTGGTAAGGTGTCTCTTGATAAACTCTTTAAAAGTTATAAGCATAGCGGAACGTGCTCGACAATCGGCGCAAGTTTATGAATCCTAACGTTGCTCGGATTCATAATCGGAACCATGTAAGTAACTACAAATGGTTGAATCATTAAGCAGTGCGTCAAAAAAAGCAGGATTGCCGCCGGGGTCACTTGTACATGTCGGCGAAGTCCTAGAAGGGGAAACTCGAATCTCTGTTGTTAGCTATAGTCAGCAAGAATTCGAGGAGCACACCGTTCAGTCAGTTAACGAGCTCCTTCCATACAAAGAGAAGGACACAATCAGCTGGGTGAATATTGAAGGGTTAAAGGACGTAGGCGTAATAGAAGCTGTCGGTCAGCATTTTGGAATTCATCCACTCGTGCTTGAAGATATACTGAACACCCATCAAAGACCCAAGTTCGAAGAGCATGATGACTATTTGTTTTTTGTATTTAAAGGATTGTCACTGGAAGGAGATAAGTTCACTGTCAACCATGAGCAGATTAGCGTTTTGCTGCTAAAAAATGACGTCTTTACGTTCAAAGAGAAGCAAGACCAAATATTCGAACCTGTCAGACAGCGAATCAAAAACAGCAGAGGCCATTTCAGAAGCAGAGGAGCAGATTTCCTATCCTACGCTATCCTAGATACAGTGGTGGATTTATACTTCCATTTGCAGGACTCGTTGGATGAAGTCCTTGATTCAGTGGAGGAGGAATTATTAACTAATCCGACACCAGAAACACTGGCGACCATTCAACGCATCAAACGCGAGTTAATAGTTACGCGGAGATCGATTTCACACTAAGAGAATTACTAGGTGAGATTGGGCGCAGTGAATCTGCGTTAATTCAGGGCAAGACACGGATATATTTCCGGGATGTGCATGATCATGCATTGCTGGTATCAGAGGCGATGGAGTCGTACAGAGATATGGTATCTGGTTTGCTAGACATCTACGTATCTAGTGTTAGTAACAAAATGAATGAAGTTATGAAAGTCCTAACGGTATTTGCGTCCATTTTTATACCGTTGACTTTCGTAGCTGGCATATACGGTGTGAATTTTAAGTACATGCCCGAACTCAAATGGAAGTGGGCTTACCCGGCACTATGGATTGGTTTTGTCGGAATAGCCCTAATTCTGCTTTTCTATTTCAAAAAGAAAAAATGGTTATAAGGGAATCATACCGATGAGCTTGAGTAGGCGCTTCGTGCGATATCCATGAACGGTTCTGGCTGCTCGAACGTGCAGCTGCGGCACTCCTTGCAGATCTCATGTGTCCTACTCCTTGGGCTGAAAGAAAATAGAATAAATCTGCCCTTTTCCAGCTAAACGCGCTAAAGTATCTCCTGTCCTGGAACCGAGGAGTACACAGTGCATGGCCACTGATTCCTCAAAGCCAAAGTCGGCGCTCGAAGACGAGCTATCCCTTCGCTGGTCCTTCCTCGAAGAGGAAGCGCATCCATGTATCGTTGTCACAGGAGATATGGAGTTTGTCTATCTCAACGAACCCGGTCGCCAACTGATCTCAAAGGAGTGGTTCGGTAAGCGGTGTTTTGAGTTGCTGCCCGTCCAAAATGAGTCTTGTGCGTGGGGTTGTCCGACCATACGGGCGGTAAACGAGACCAACGAGATCAAGTATTCGGAAGAATTTCTACTAAGCACGAAGAGCGAACCGATCACCTTGGGCGTGGCGATCGTCCCTTTGGAGGGTGTGAGCGGTGATGGTGCAGCGGCGATGCTTCTGTTAGAAGAAAAAGATATAGTTGCTGATGATGCGACTTTCCAGAACGCGTTGTTAGGGGAGGCAGAGCGCTTGCGCGAGCGAATCCACTCACTTTTTCACTAGGCACGAGCGCAACATCAACACGGACCGCATTGCGGCTCGAGTTGAGATTCAGTCCACTGTCTGTTGCTGTCCTCGCGTTCCGACTAGCAAAAACAAGACTATGTCGACCATAGGAAACGTGGAACGCAAGATTCGAAGGATCGAACATTTTGAAGTTCGGTTCCTATATCTAGACGGGACGGATGTCAGAAGTGACAAGGAACAGCTGCCACAGTACCCCTTCGAAATTGCAGCGAGTGGGGATATCACGGTTGAGGCGTGGAAACAGGGCCGATTTCGGCAAGCCTATCCTGGGTACGAGGTGAAGGTTTTGGATGCCCGCCGCACACCTGTCCAGGGAAACACCAGATTGAGCACGGTTCGCGATACCTATCAGACTTGAACCATTTGTGGCCGAATACCTATTGTATTGCTTCGCACAGTCCGGCAACGCCTACAAGGCGGCGTTGATGCTGAACCTTTGTCAGGCGGATTGGACGCCGCGGTTTGTGGATTATTTCAATGGCGAGACACGCACACCTGAGTATCGCGCGATTAATGAAATGGGTGAAGCGCCGGTACTGGAACATAACGGTAAGAAACTCAGCCAGTCTGGCGTCATACTGGACTACCTCGCGAACGAGCTTGGTCAGTTTGGCGCGGAGAATGAGGATGAAAGACGGGAAATACTAAGGTGGCTTCTGTTCGATAATCACAAGCTGACCAGTTACACGGCCACCCTGCGTTTTTTGCGAACTTTCGGAAAAACCGGGGAGACGCCTGTCACAGAATTTCTGCGTGGACGATCGGAAGGAGCGCTCAACGTTCTGAATGACCACCTAAAGACGCGAAAGTTCGCCCTCGGAGATCGCCCTACTATCGCCGATATCTCGATGTGCGGGTATCTTTTCTGGCCGGATGAAATAGGCGTCACCTGGACCACCTACCCGAATGTCGGCCGATGGTTGGAGGATATCAAAGCGCTTCCGGGGTGGGTGCACCCCTATGAGCTAATGCCAGGGCATCCGCTACCGAACGCAACCGGATAGCATTGACCGTGCGCCTTTGAGCGTTGGGCTTGTACCTTTCGCTTCACTATCAGTCACCTGCATGAGTGCCGAGTTAATGTTGCACAAAAGGTTTCAAACTCTCGATTTGAGTCGATTTGCCTACGGAAGAATCGCGCGGAATGAACCGTATCCCGAACGCGGTATTCTCTAACGAGCTTGGATTCGGCCAATTCCGGTTAATTCAGGCCTTTTATATTGAAAGCTTTTATCGGTTGCTGAAAACCTTTTAGAGATAGCTCCCTAATCGGTTCCGCCTCGACTTGAGCCTCGACTGCAGCATAAGCTCGTTGGTTAATTAGTATCTGACCATCACTTGCTTCATCAGACAACCGCGCCGCTAGGTTGACGACACTTCCATGTGCGGAGTAGTCGAAGCGCCCCTCAAATCCAACCAGACCGAGCGTTGCATAACCCATCGACATACCTATTCCAAATCCGAGCTCGTGGCCGAGTTTTCCCCATTCACCCGCAAGAACGTTCATGCGCTTACGCATGGCGACCGCCATCCGCACCGCCTGCACGCCTGGATCGTCACACGGTAAGGGGTCGTTGAACAGCACCATAATACCGTCCCCTGCCCGGTGGTCGATGGTTCCTTCAAATTCATGAATGAGCTTGCCCATTTCCTCGTGATAAGTCTGCAGGACAGCAATAACGTCTTCCGGCTCGGCAGTCTCAGAAAAACGAGTAAATCCGCGTATATCACAAAATAGCGCGGCGATTTGGCTTCTATGACTGTTGAGCCTTGATTCGTCGCCAGAAGAGACGATCAATTCGGCGACCTGCGGTGAAAGGAATCGCTTAAGTCGGGCCAGGCGCTCCATTTGCTCCACCTGCGTTTGTACCCGTGACTCTAGCTCCTTATTCCACTGGGCAAGCTCCGCGGCTTGCGACTGTACCTTGTCGTACAGTTCCTTAATGCGCAGCAAAGATCGAACGCGTGCTTCCAGTTCAGCGGTATTTACCGGCTTACTTAGGAAGTCGTCGGCTCCAGCGTCGAGTCCTTTGATTCTCTCTTCACCGGGATCGAGTGCAGTAATCATGATTACCGGAAGAATACTGGTGTTAGTATTTTCTCGTATCTTACGACATACCTCGTACCCGCTCATTCCTGGCATCACGACATCTAAGAGCACGAGGTCGGGCTGCCATTCGTCCATGCGTTTCAGCGCTTCCGCACCAGACCCTGCGGTAGCGATGTCGTAACCCTTTGCCGAAAGCCGATCAGCCAACAGCTTGACGTTCATCGGCGTGTCGTCGACCACCAGAATTTTTGCTGAACTACTCACAGATGTCCTCACCGACACCGCGATCAAGCGTTTCACGTATTGCTTCGAGGATTTCTTTGATCTTAACCGGCTTGGATTGATACCCGTCGAACCCTGCGCTCTCAATCTGCGCACGGTCGTAATGCATTGCTGACGCGGTGACCGCGATGACTGGAATATGCGCTGTCATCGAGTCCGCGCGCAGCCGTCGTAGGGCTTCGATGCCGTCGATCCCCGGCAGCTGAATGTCCATCAGGACTAGTGCTGGGTGACTCTCACGAGCGATCTCAATCCCGTGCTCAGCCGTCTCGCTCTCCAATGTCCGATAGCCTTTGGCATTCAGGACGTCTCGCAGCAATTTGCGATTCTTTTCGTTGTCCTCGATGATCAAGATCAGCTCATCACCCATAACGTGAGTTGCCCCCCATAGCGCATGTTGTAGTGATCAGTTCGCGACTGCTTCATCTGACGAGGTGGTCAAGGCTTGAATACTCTCTGATGGCGTGAGTGGCAGTGAAAATCCAAACGTGGATCCTTTACCGATCTTGCTATCCACCCAGATCTTCCCGCCATGCATCTCCACAAACTTCTTCGTCAGGGTAAGCCCCAACCCGGTTCCCTCGCTCGTTTTTCCGTGATCCGAGCTCACTTGGCGAAATTCCTCGAAGATGACCCGTTGATCTTCCGACGAGATGCCGATACCGGTGTCACTGACCGTCACCTCTAACCTGTCCGACATACGTGCAGCCTCGACCTTAACCCTGCCACCTTCATTGGTGAACTTGACTGCGTTCGACAGCAAATTGAGGAGGATCTGTTTGAATTTTCGCTGATCGCCAACCATGTCTCCCAAGTCTGGGGCCAGCTCGACATCGAGGTTTACCCCATGGCGGACCATGCGCTCTTTGACGAGTGTAAAGGCATTCTCCAACGCGGCTCCTATATCGAACTTACTTAGCTCCAGCTCCATTCTGCCGGCTTCGACCTTGGAGAGGTCTAAGATATCGTTGATTAGTGAAAGTAAATGCTGGCCAGACTCGTGGATGTCTTGAATGTATTCCGCCTGTTTTTCATTCAACTCACCGAACATGCGCTCGGCCAATACCTCTGAAAATCCGATGATGGCGTTCAATGGAGTGCGCAGCTCATGGGACATATTGGCTAGAAATTCGGACTTGTGTCGGCTTGTCGCCTCGATCTCCCTATACAAGCGCCCCAACTCTTCAGACATGTTATTGAGATTCTCTGCGAGGTCCCCTAGCTCATCCCGATTCGCTACCTCAATTCCTCCCGAGAACTCTCCGCGGGCGATCTCTTTGAATCGGGCATCCATTCGCTTGACGGGTCCCACCAGAGACCAGGAGATCGCATAGCCGAGCACCAGTGCCAAGATGATGCTGACCAACGCGACACCAATGACCACCGTTTGAGAGGTGATGTACGCTTGGTTACTCACCTCGGCGCTCGAGATCATGTCGGCTTCGGCCTTGTTGACAAGCGAATTGGTGTAGCGCTCCAGCCGATCTGCGAGTGGAATCGCTTGCTTGCGCTGAAGCTCCCGCCCCTCCGCTAACTTGCCGGCGCGGGTCAACTCGATAATATCGGTGCCTACCCTGATGAGCTCTGCATAGTCGGCCTCGATCTGATTGAGGAGGTCGATCTCGTCGTGGGCGACGAATTGCGCTCGATCAAAGTCGTAGGCAAACTGGTTCAGCTGACGCCGCATCGCATCGAGCGTGCTTTGATCCGTAGTCAACAACGCCGATACCACAGTGTAAAGCTGTTCGGTGGTGTTGTCCTGTAGTTGTCGATAGGCGGCGATCTTCTGTTGCAGGTTAACAAGACTTTCGGCGCGTTGGTTTGATTCCTGCAACACACGCAGCCCCACTGCACCAAGCGCAACCAACATGACCACGATGCCCAAGAAGGCGACGAGCAACTTGGTATGGACTGTGGCCCGAACCCGCGCGACCAGCTGCGGCAGCCATTCCGCTGCCGGTATCCCGGCCACTACTCGCTGACGCAAATCTGTCACAAGGCCATATCTGTCACGAGGCCGGGTCCGCCGCGAGAAGGCTTTGCAGATCATCCATGAACTCGTGCGGATCGAATCGGTCACCCATGTATTGGACGCGGAGCATGCCTTGCTGGTCGATGATAGAGGTCAATAGGTTGTGATCCACATCTCCTGCGGATTGCTTCTTCTTGTAGACACCATAAGCGCGTGCAACGTCTGTGATTTCGGTCTCAGTTCCCGTCACGAATGCCCACCCCGCCGGGTCGCAGCCCAGCGCCGCCGCATAGAGTTGTAGTACCTCGGGCCGGTCACGCTCCGGATCGACGGTAATGGAAACGAAATGGACCTTCGAGCCGAAGTCATCACCGAGTGTCTTCTGGATGCCCACCATTTTGGTTGTCAGCAGCGGACAGGTGTCAGCGCAGGCGGTATAGATGAATGTGACGACGACGACTTTACCGCGAAGATTCTCCAAGGT
>Ga0224508_10001731_pt1 | contig 19341 bp, 19 predicted proteins | sample SF_Jan12_sed_USG_4_FD_170157 | JGI IMG/M metagenome (GOLD analysis project Ga0224508, IMG submission 170157) | Sediment microbial communities from San Francisco Bay, California, United States - SF_Jan12_sed_USGS_21 | ecosystem: Environmental > Aquatic > Marine > Sediment | place: USA... | reverse complement strand
TATAAACCGTCCATTATGACGGGGCAAAACCACAGGGCAACTTTGAGACATTTTTCAATGATGCAGAATCAGTCTCTTGATGGCCGATTACAAGCAACGTCTTTGCGTGAATTTTGCGTGTTTTGTATTTCAAAAATACGAATTTTTGCGTGAAAAATTAGCAAAATGTTGTGCTGAAAAATAAGCGTGTCAGTTTGCGTGAATTTTGCGTGTTTTGGTCCTGCAAAGTAGTGCAAAGTGCTGAAATATTGTGCAACGGGCGGCCCGGTAAGTTGTTGAAAAATAATGAAACTACTAATTCACCAGTCCATCTGAAAATCCCCGTGCCGGCAGTTCGATTCTGTCCCTGGCCACCATAAATTGCAGACGCTTGGTTGAAAGCATTAAATTCGGACTTATGCCACCGATACGAGTAAACCGTCATTAGTCAACAATCGATATGTAAGAAATCTTTCCAGATCGATCACGTTGAACAGAGTCAACGACACTTGGTAATCCACCTGGAGTGACGGGCATGTCAGCGCATTTAACTATATTTGGCTGCGCGACACCTGCACTTGTGCGCAATGTGGTGATCGCAGTGTTGGCAACCGCTTTCTTTAATTTAACGAAATCTATTCAAACATCACACCGGCAAAAATTCCAGTTAACGCCAGAGGTCACCTGACGATCGAGTGGGGGTATTAAACCGTTCTAGCACAAAATAGCCTGACTACAGGCCTTTTGGCATCTGTTGTTCTGAAATTTCCTCTGAATTGCCACAGTTTTTGCAATTCCAATCGATACATTAAGCATCTGTTAGAGATCGAATATAACTAAAAAATGAATCCGAGTAGTTGTTCTGAATACCGTTCGCGCGGCGCAAAATTCTTTCCGTTCGTGATTCTATTGTCGGTATATTTTTTATGCAGATTGTTCTTTCAACAATTACCGATGATGAAGACAGCGTTTATTTTTCCGACGGGTCTGATTGTTGATTCGTTTTACGGTGCTGGTGGATATAGTGCGGGCGAGTGGCTGTTCAATTCGGAACAAACGCTGTTTGTGCTCGGAGAATCGTGCAGTGGAACAACTTTCTTTAGTCTGCTTGCTGCTTATATTGCATTTCGCATAGCCACGCATCAAACATCCTGGCTTTGGTTAGTGTATGCCTACCCACTTACATTAATGGCCAATTCGATGAGAGTTTTGTCATCGATATATGCACACAACTCACTCGTCGTTTTCAACGCCGGCCAATTTGCAGGCCCAATTCACGTCTTCACGGGTGTAGTAGCTTTTCTGTGCAGTTTTCTTTTTATTGCCTACATCATTGAAAGACAGAAAGTTGGATTTTGAAATGACAACTTCACGCAGACCCAAGTTGTTGTGTTTGTTCTGGGGGTTTTTACTACCTCAAGTCATTCTGGTCTTGCTAAACCTGCGATCATGGTCACTGATTCGCGGGGAAGCAAATGAAGAACAACTGCGGATGGCTGTTTTATTTTTATGTTCTGAGATCGCGATCATTTTGGCAGGTGCGTTCGTATTTTGGACATACAGACTACGAAAGTTCGAAATCGGCTGGGAGATCGCACTGATCTCGCTATTGGCTCACGCCATGTATATGTGGCTATTCATGATCTACGCGGAAAAAATAATTCCTGACACGATTCAGCCGTGGATTCTCACTGAGGGTAATGTAGGGAGGTGGAATATAACCCTCTTTATGCCAGGCGCATTCCTTTCCCTTTATGCGCTATCCATTTTTTTCTTCTCCAGCATGAAAGAGTCCCGAGGTGGATTGATCGCGCTAATCGCAATGATCGGCACGCCCGTGGCATGGTATGTGTTCGTTTCTGTAATGCAACCTGCGTGGCTGGGTCAGTTTGAAGTCATCACGAGCATCATTATTGCGACGTTTGCCGTCATTGTATTTCTGGGTGCTGTCATACGACTGTTCGACAACATCATTCATAAACAATTTTTCGTAAATCTTACAGAAAAGCACTACATCATTGCGATTCTGCTTGGTCTCGCCGCACCACTTGGCGGACTCGCCCTGAATCACACAATACCATTTCCTGTCGATTTTCAGTCAACCGGCGTTTATGCATTGACCATTATTAATGGCTTAGTTTTGTTAATTAAACCTGGTGGAGGTGACTTTCCGTCGACCAAGCTATTCTTAAGATGTGCAACGTTCCCGTTTATTTTCTATTTTTTCCTGGTATTTCTACCATTCCTGCCGTTATCGCTGGTCGCGATTCTCGCCATGGGTACGGGGTTTTCAATGTTGACGCCATTAGCACTCGGACTATTTCAAGCCAGAATCACACTAACGGAATTCAATTTTGCCGCACTGCAGCTTGGGAAAACAAAAGCATTGCTGTCATGCCTGTTGGGGTTAATGTGTCTTCCGCTCTATTTTCTAACACAAGCCGTATTAGACAAGAACGCGCTTGATTCCAGCCTTGATTACTTTTATTCACACGACATCTCGGGTAAGGCTTTGTCCGAGTCGCAGATAACCAGATCAGCAAAAGCGCTGGTACAGTTACGAGACAGAAAATCTGACATTCAACTGCCCTATATCTCCGGGTTTTATAACACCGTAGTTTTTGGAAACCTGGTGTTATCTGATCGAAAAATTGCACGTATGTATAAATTGCTAACCAATAGCGATCTGCCGGATAATGCTCCTCCAATAGTCGGTTCTACCAGACGAAGCGGAATGGAGTTTGGCGGTGGGCGAGTCGCGCCGCCGAATATGGATGTAGAAATTAGCAAAGTGGACCATTCGACAAACACAAATGGTCAGGCCAAGGTTAGATTAACCATACAAAACACATCCAGCGATACACATTCGTTGTACGTTGGGAAGTTACACCTGCCGGAAGGGGTATTTGTAACAGGGTTGCGATTGAAAATTGAAGACGAATGGGTTTCGGGCCAAATATTTGATCGAAAAACAGCGTTGTGGGTGTTTCAGAAAATTACCGAGGTAAGACGGGACCCTGCGCTCCTTTACTACCAATCGCCGACTGTTGCGGAATTGCGTGTCTACCCTTTTCCAAGCAATGGCATAAGAGAAGTTGAAATTGATTTTGATTTTCACCCGAGTACAGATTCAAAAATCCGCATCGAGGAACACGAGGTTGACCTTAACCCAGCTCACAACACTCATTCTATTCTTGCGCAAAACGGTCAGATTCTTGTCAGCGACGATATGATTAAATTCGCTTTTCAACGCACACCTTACCTTCACTTTATTCTCGATTACTCAAAACAGTCAAAACTGGATACCGCGGACTACGTTAAAAAGATTTTTCGAGTCAGTAAGAAATTTGGAATTTCTCAATTACGAATTACCACGGCTAATATTGGTATATCAAACTGGAATTCCGATGAGTTTATGGACGTTGCCGATCCAACAGGGATAGCGGGATACGTCGATAACATCCGGCTTTCAGAAGTGGGTGGATTATGGATTCAGCAAGCCGTTGCGAAAGAAATGATTCGAGCCAGCGACTCACTTAACGAAAAAACGCTTCATCGTGTACCCATTTTCGTTGTTATCTGCGGAGCGCAAGCGTTAAACACTGAAGATCCCAAATTAGAAGCGTGGAGTTGGCTGATTCCCGATACGGAGAGTTGGTATACATATTCCAATGATCGATTAAAAATGCATCGAATGGGAACAGGTCAGTCCTCTTCCGAAGACCAAAATACTGCCCAAAATACTGCATTGATCTCCGTTATCGCACTTAAACAGGACTCAAAAATATCCATCCTGCCGACTACAAGATCATCCATTTTCCAATCGAACATTGAGCAGGATATTCATGTATTTGAACCTTCTGTCGAACGGTTCGTTCCGATACCAGCACGGAGTGAATCTGTTCTTCACAATTCAAACTGGTCAGGACATGCGGGAATTTGGTCGAAATGGCGAAAGACTAATTTGAACCCTGCGCTTGTTGAAACGCAACGAATCACCATGCTTAAGCGTAGTAAAGAACTCGACGTGCTGCTTCCACTATCGTCCTACATTGTTGTTGAAAGCGCATCGCAATGGGAAATTTTGCATAGAAAAGAAAAACAATCCTTAAGCAATCACAGTGGGCTTGATTTTGAGGATGAACAGCAAACGCGGGAACCACCCTGGTGGTTATTGCTGGCAGGATTGTTCATGTATTCATATTATCGAGAACGAAGACATGAGCAAATGTTCGCGACTTAATACATAATATTATTTTCAACCCTTGCTCCCCCACTATTTTTTAAGTCGGTGGCCCTTCATCAAAAGCCGGTAAGTCATCGGTTATGTCATACCAGTCCGCTTTTGATGCGACGAAAATATTATCCACTGCTCTGCTGCCCGGATCATCATCGAGTGCGCCCAGTGGAATCACGGCAATTTTCCGTTCTGGGTCAATACGTGGTAAACCGGAACCGCAAGTATTACAAAACGCATGAGTGAAAAATCGTGCTTCCGGTAGCTTGTACGTTTTTACGTGATCTTCACCTTTAATAAAACTAACACCATCCATGGGAACAAATCCGTTTGTCGTATGCGCAGCGGCACGTGCGCGACGACAACGTGAGCAATGACAGTTGTGCACTACTTTGAACGGCTCCGTTACATGAAACTCGACGGCTCCACATAAGCAACTGCCGAGCACAACACCCTTCGGCGCAGCAGCAGGCGTTTTGCCTTCGTAGACGGGATAGTCTTCCCCCGGTGGAAACACGTCGTGTTGGGGAAGGTCGTCTGTAATGTCATACCAAGGCGCTTTTGATCCGACGAATATATGGCAGTCCGCGTTGACGCCCTCATCGTGACAACCAGCGGGGACATAGACGTATTTTCCGTCGTCACCGGTGTTTGGTACTACGGAGCCGCAATTGCCACAAAATGCTCTTGCTAATCCGGGCGACGATCTGTGATTAACAACTGAATCCAACTCACTTGTCCATTCAAAACTTTTGGCAGCAACGAAATAATACGTTCCGAATGCAGCGCCATGAGCTTTACGACACATCGCACAATGACAGTGATAAGTTGAATCTGGTTTACCGTTTATCTCCCAGGTCACGCTTCCACATAGACATTGTCCGTTACTCATTATTCGGTCTCCTTTGGCAATTTGAGTTATATAGCTTACCTCATTTTCGAATAAATACCGCTGTCTGTAGCATCACCTCTACATTAGTCGTATTTTTTACACTGTCGAATAAGACATCAATACTACCTAAGGTTCCGTGATATTTAGTGTTACATCGCATCGAGAATGTGCTCGCGGTCTTCGCCGTATTCCTTATTATCATGACTATGGGTTAAAAAGGCTTCCCACTTCTCACCAGCCGAACCTTTAACCCAGGCTTTGTCCGACTTAGCATAACAACACGCTGTTTGCTCAACCTCCAGATACGGTTGGCCCGAGTCACGCATACGATCAGCCAATGCATCGAGTTCGACCGCCGAATCAACCTGAATACCCAAGTGATTTACTCCCTTCTCGCAACAACCCGTTTCAATGACAAAATTGACTGCCGGGTCATCTACATCCCATTTTGCGTAATCATCTTTCTTTATTACCGGTGGTTGATTGAATAATTGTGTATAAAACGGTATTGACCTTTCCAGATCGTCTACCCTAATGGATACATGTAATTTCATGTCGTTACCTCTTAGTGTTTGATCGAACAGGCGAAAGATCAGCGATGGTGGAATCTTCCACGCAGCATTTATGCAGTAAAAACCCCGCAAGCGCTTCGATAGGTTCGAACGCCGCACGATTTATCACGGCCCGGCCCTGACGCTCCTGTTCAATCAACCTACCCGCTGCCAGGAATCTTAAGTGATGGGCTAAAGTGGATGCGGGCAGGCCTACCCGCTCCTGGATATCGCCCACGGTAAGACCTTTCGGGCCTGCACGGACTAAAGTCTGTAACACGTCCAGTCGGGGTTCAGATCCGGCCGCCGTGAATCCCTGTGCCGCTTGTTCAAGGCTTAGCATTGCGTCGTTTCACTCGATATATCGATATAACCAGTATTATGGTTATAATGATTTATGTGTCAAGTCCTGCGCGCCTTTTTATGCACTAGAATTAGATGAACGTAAGTCAACAAATACCCTTGGTCTATAAAAAATCATGACCAAAGCTTCATCCGAAGTAGTGCAAGCCCAATTGAAATACCTCGCCAATGATGACGAGCTTGCAGGATATGTCGCTTCTGTCGGCGGTGGTGACGTGACCGAGCACAAAGGTAATTACGTCATGCAACCCATCCCGATTTCTAACGGTCGTGCACGGAACGGGGATTTTAGTTTGGACAAAGAAGGTTTCAAGCTGACTTCTCATAAGACTACAGTCAATGATTTTTACAACGATGATGAAATTTCCAGCGTTTATGAGGTTGAAGTTAAGAAGCTGGTTCGAGATGCTACGGGCGCGAACGCGGTTGAAGTTTTCGATCACACGCGGCGTTCCTCTTCCATCGAAGTACAAAAAGCTCGAAACATTCGTGAAGGCGCTTCAATTATTCATAATGATTACACCGCCCGCTCCGGTCCGAATCGATTACGCGATCACTTTCCCGACGATCCGAAAAAAGCCGAGGCACTACTCACCCGGCGTTTTGCGATAGTCAATGTCTGGCGTTCAACCCGAGGAACGGTGTATAACGCACCACTAGCAATGTGCGATGCATCCAGCACGGCACCGAACGATTTAGTCTCAGTTACACGCCAGGCGAAAGACCGTATCGGTGAAATACAACTGGCATTGCATAACCCGGCCCACCGCTGGTACTACTTCCCGCAAATGCATATGGACGAAGCATTGCTGATCAAGACTTACGATTCAGAAACCGACGGACGTGCGCGGTTTACTATCCATTCATCTTTTGATGATCCCAATGCCGCGGCGGATACACCACCGCGGGAGAGTATTGAGACACGCTGTTTCGTATTTTTCTAAGAACGTATAACACCAGCATATAAGACACCACAACTAATTTCCGAGCGGAACACAGGTTAACGGCTCGGTAGATAAGTTTGTTTCATGGATGTACCATAGTTGTAAGAAAATGTTGGTAGATGCAGGTAATACACCTTGCTTACGGTGTTAACCCGATTCCGAATAGTGTAATTATTCAAGAAAAACCACTCTCTACGAGGTCCGTCATGTCCATCCACGCAATATCTGACAAGCAATCAACCGAGGCCGTGGCACAGGCCAAAATAGATCTGGCGGCGGCCCATCGTCTGGCTGTATTTCATCAACTAGAAGAAGGCATCGACAATCATTTAACCGTAACCGTTCCGGGTTACGAGGACAGGTATCTGGTCTTGCCGTTTGGCTTGCACTGGTCAGAAGCGCGAGCCAACAATCTGATAACTTTCGATGAAGCGGGCAACACCCTCGAAGGTGAAGGACTGGTCGAACTGTCCGCACGATGTATTCATGCACCCATTCATCGCATCACTGGCACGCGAGCGGTAATGCACACACACCAAACCTGGGCGCTCGCATTAAACATGCTGGAAGACAATCGCCTTGTTTCAGCCAGCCAAACCGCCGCTTATTTTCATGGACAAGTGGTTTACGACGATAATTACACCGGCACGGCGGACGGTCTGGAGGAAGGCGATCGCCTGGCACGCTTGTTAGGGGACAAGACTGTTATGTTTATGAAAAATCACGGTGTGCTGGTTGTCGGCGAAACCCTAGCCAAAGCGTATCGGACTTTATATTTACTGGAACGTGTTTGTCGTAATCAGATATTGGCTATGAGCACCGGCAAACAGTTACAACCTATTCCGGACGATATTATTGAGCGAGTACAAGCACCAACGGAACATGACCGACACAAAGGCAAAAGACATACTCTTTATTTTGAAGCGATGAAGCGAGTTCTGGATCGGGAGATGCCGGGCTACGCCGATTAACGCATTCGAGTCTTTTTTTGATGAACACACCTTTGTTGAATGATGACCTTGTTCGTATCCATGAAGGTTTTGATTCCGATCCAGCTAAATCATATTCACTGAAAGCTGAAGCGTATATCGATCAACGATGGGGCGAAATCGAGCGCGATGTGATTTTCAATCGTACCTGGCAATGGGTTTGTCATGCGGAGAAACTACGCGAACGAGGATCATTTGTAACGGTTTGCGTTGCCGGGCAACCGGTATGTATTGTGCGCGATCTCAGCGGTGACCTTCGTGCTTTCTACAATGTTTGCAAACACCGTGCGCATGCATTGCTCAAAGGTGAAGGCAAAAGAGGCAAGATCATGTGTCCTTATCACGGCTGGACTTACGAGCTATCGGGTCAGTTAGTGCATGCACCGGAGACTGATAACTTAAAGAACTTTGATGTAAAGCAAATCTGTCTCGACGCAGTACAGGTCGAAGAGTTTTGTGGCTTTATCTATGTCAATCTTGATACGCAAGCAACGTCTCTTGCCGATATTAGTGGAGAACTCGGCAACGAGATCAAACATTGGGCACCGGATGTTGAACAACTGACATTTGCCCATCGTTTGTCGTACGACATTCATTCCAATTGGAAGAATGTCGTTGATAATTTTCTGGAGTGTTATCACTGCCCGATCGCGCACAAGGATTTTTGCACGCTGGTAGACATGGATACTTATAAAGTAACAACACATGGAATTTATTCCAGCCATATGGCGGAAGCAGGCAAATCCGCCAACAATGCCTACTCGGTGGATGGTGCGACGGTGAAAGATCATGCAGTCTGGTGGTTATGGCCTAATACCTGTCTCATGCGTTATCCCGGTCGTGGCAATATGATCGTTATGAATATTATTCCGGCTGGTACGGACCGCACACTTGAAACTTACGATTTCTTTTTTGAAACCGCCGAACCCGTCGCAGCAGAACAAGAAGCCATCAAATATCTTGATGGGGTGTTACAAGCGGAAGATATTGCTCTGGTCGAAAGTGTGCAGCGTGGCATGTCAACACCGGCGTTCAAACAAGGACGCATCGTGCACGATCCGCAAGGCTCCGGTAAATCCGAACATGCGGTACATCATTTTCACGGGTTGGTTCTTGATGCCTATGCACAAGCGTTGCAATCGTAATGGGTAAACTGCAAGGCAAAACCGCATTGGTGACAGGCGGACGCCAAGGCATCGGCCGGGCGATTGTCGATGCTTTTGTTCAAGAAGGAGCGGAGGTGTTCACCTGCGGTCGCGGGGGACGACCAACCAATCTGCCCGACTCTATTCATTGGCAGACCTGTGATGTATCCAACACTGAAAATGTTCGCGAATTAAAACAAACAATCGTAGACAAATTCGGAAAACTTTCTATCCTGGTCAATAACGCCGGGGTACAAGTCGAAAAAAATATAATCGATACTACTGACGAGGACTGGGATGCACTCATGGACGTCAACGCCAAAGGCGTGTTTCTGGTTTGCCGTGAATTAATTCCCGTTATGACCACCGGCGGTTCAATCATTAACATAGGTTCTGTTTCGGGAAATATCGCCGACCCTGGCTTAGCGTTGTACAATGCATCCAAAGCTTTCGTGCATGGCTTAACACGATCCATTGCTGTTGATCACGGTCCAGACATTCGCTGCAATGCGATCAGCCCCGGCTGGATTATGACGGACATGGCCGACGCAGCATTTGACCTGGCGAACGATTCCACTGCGGCACAAAAAGATGCACTAAAGCGTCATCCGGCAGGTCGCTTTGGTCAACCTGAGGACATTGCTAACCTGGCCGTTTGGCTGGCATCGGATGACGCCGGGTTCGCGACAGGTCAATGCTACACACTCGATGGTGGCATGACTGCCGCTTCACCATTAAACCCGCAACTATTTTAGTTCATGGCTGATACGGGTGATGCTAATTCTTATGGTCAACCTGAAGTGACCCACCGAATTCACGTTTATGAGAAATCCTGACTACTAATTCATTGATACACGTTCGGCAATTGAAACAATTCGTTGCATTTCGCGCAGAACCGGTTTTTCAATCAACTTACCATCAATAACCACGAGACCGGTATCGGCTTCTTCGAATGCCTGCAATACCCGTTTGGCACGGGCGACCATTGCATCATCCGGTGTGAATACATTATTTAAGCTTGCGATTTGTTTGGGATGAATTGCGCCTTTACCACTGAATCCTAACTCTCTGGCCAAACGTGCTTCGCGTTCCATGCCTGCGGCATCTTCAAGATCGAGATAAGGCACATCGATCACATCCAGACCCGCGCCTGCTGCCGCGTTCACCACCCTTGAACGCGCGTACAGCAATGGCTCCCATGCATTTTGGCAACGTAACTCAGCCGCCATATCAACGCCACCAAAGAACAGTGTGTCGATGCGTGAGCTGGCACGTGCAATATCATGTACTGCTTCAAGTCCGGCATTGGATTCGATAATGATATGTAAACGTGTATCGTGACCTCGTTCGGTTAATAAACTATCCAACCATACGATTTCGTCCGGCGTCATTACCTTGGGTAACATCAATGCCGGTGGCGGCATATCACTGTCCAGTACAGCTTGTACATCGGCCAAGCCAAACGCAGTACGCAAGCAATTGATACGTACCATACGCTCGACGCCATCATCTGCTTGTGGTGTCGCAAACAATGCCATCGCATTTGTACGCGCTGCATCTTTATCTTTTGGCGCGATACCGTCTTCGAGTTCTACACACACAATATCGGCACCGGATGCCAGCGCCTTTGGAAATATTTCGGGTTTCAGGCCCGGGGAAAAAATAAAACTGCGGCGTGGGCATATTGTTCGCTTACTCATGTCTTCTTTTAGTTGTTGGATTTTCGAGGTTGAGTCCAGAAATTTTCTCTTACTCTTACGGCACGTGCTCCAACAGGGGTTTGTACTTCAAGCGCGGCACCGTCACTCCAATAATCTTTTTCCACCATAGCGACGCCGACGTTGGTTTGAAAATCCGGCGACCAGGCAATAGATGAGATAGTACCCGCTGGGTTCCCGTCGTGGTCATTAAGCGGCCATAATTGGTTCATACCGGGCAAGGATTCGCCACTCACTTCCACTGCACGAATCTGTCGTGTTGGGTTTTGTTGTTCCAGCAAAGCTTTATGACCGAGACAATCGGTGGCGGTGTCCAGGTTGCAATACTTGCCAAGACCGGCCTCGAACGGCGTGTGTTCCATGGTCATATCACTCCCGTAAGACAGCAGACCCGCTTCGATTCGTTCGATTGTGTTCGGGCAACCTGCACGTACATCAAGGTCTTTGCCTGCTTCAACTAACATGTCCCACAGGGGTTCGCCATATTCGGTGCCGTCGAGATAAATCTCGAATCCTCCCTGATGAGACCAACCAGAACGCGCGATGATCATATCCTTGCCCTGAAAGGATATGGAGTTATGCCGAAAGAATTTTGTATTGACAATATCCTGACCAAACGCTTCGCGCACCAGGTCATCAGCTTTTGGGCCTTGAATAGCCAGTGGTGAAACGTCAGGTTCAAAGACTTTGACATCTAACCCGAAACCACTCGCCAAACCTTTGTAGTAATAAAGCATATCGGTGTCCGCCAGCGACACCCAGTAGCGTTCGTTGGATAACTTGATTAACACCGGGTCATTCAGTATTCGACCGGCGTCATCTATCATAGGAATGTAATAACACTGATCGTCTTTCATCTTGTCTAAATCCCGGGGCGTGCTCATCTGCACAAGACGGCGTGCGTCGGGTCCGACAATTTCTACCTGCCTTTCGCACGACACATCCCACAACTGTACCGCCGACTTTAAGTGCGCATAGTCTTCTTCTACCGAGCGAAAATACGAAGGCAATAACATGTGATTGTAAACGGTGAAGGCTTTTGCACCCGCGGCCTCAACCCGGCGGGAAAATGGCGTGCTGCGCAGGCGCATCGAGCCTGTGAGAAAATGCATGGTCACGAAATGAATCTCCAGAAACGAATTGTCGATTTTTTAAGAATTAAATTAAAACTCGCGAATTCTAGCAACGCGTTTCCGTATGCGATAGCACTATCGATATAGACGTTTAACGGAAAACCTTTAAAAGTATTGCGCCTTCTTCCGTTAGAATTCTTTCAACCGTTTTGTCGTTTCAGGATCGAGAAAGCCAGCAATTGTTGCTTCCGTTTCCAGTTGCAACGCCTTGTGCAAATCACTCGCCGCGCATTGATTTAAAACAAGCTTCATTGCTTTGACCGAAAGAGGTGGTAACTGACTAAGTTGTGTAGCAACAACCATCGCTTCATCGCGCAGTTCGTCATGGTTTACAACACGCCAGGCGACACCCATCGTTTTGAGCTCATCTGCTGCATAGTGTTTGCCCAGAAAAAGCATTTCGCGCGCCTTGTTCAATCCAACCAGGGCGGACAATAACGATGTCACCGCCCCGGTAACGAATAGATTGAGCGAAATCTCCGGAAAGAATCCTTTAGCGCTTTGACTCCAAATTGGAAAATCGCAATTTATCGCCCATTCAAAACCGCCACCCACCGCCCAGCCGTTAATGGCGCCGACCACCGGTTTCGCCCCGAACACGATGGCACGAGTTGCTCGTTGTATCGCCTCGACCAGATCACGCGCTTGCGCTTCGTTTTCAGGGTGAACATGTTCCTTGCGATCATCGCCCGCACAAAATGCGCGCCCTTCGCCGGTAAATATGATTACTCTAGTTGCTGGATCGGCGTTTGCGTTATCGAATGCCATTGACACATCGTCTACCAACTGTCGGTTCATCGCGTTAAGCGAGTTCGGACGATTCAACGATAGTGTTCGAACACCATTATCGCCGAGTGTACTAAGCACGGTTTCGTATTCAAATTGACTCACATATAACTCCTGATGACTCTATTTGTCTTGCCTTCGGTTACAGGAAACGATCCAGCGGGCAAGACCTCGACTCTTGCTGTCGCACCGAGCTTGGCCTTGATGGCTTGTTCAATTCGTTCATTGAATGCGCGGGTGTCAGATTGACCTATTGCTAGTTCAACTTGTACGGGAAGATGATCGTAGGGTGGTTTACGCTCAAGGTTAATTCGATAGTCACCAGACAATTCTTGAAATTTGTTTATTACCGATGCGATCATTGTCGGGTAGAGGTTCAAGCCTCTGATCACAACCATGTCATCGCTGCGACCGACGACGCGAAAACGCATGCCTTTGCACCCGCACTCACAGGGTTCTGTTTCATCAACGGCGATAATATCACCTGTACGAAATCGAACCAGTGGCTGACAATCGCGGTGTAAATGCGTTAACACGAGTTCCCCTTCCTGTCCCGCACAAAGTGTAACCGGTTGTTCTGATTCAGGATTGATAAGCTCAGGATATAAGACATCGCCAGCGAGGAAATGTAGTCGCGTGTCAAACTTGCATTGCGCGGCAAAATTAGAAAAAACATCCGATACACCGTAATTAGCATTGCGCGCTTGCATACCCCAGGTCGACTGTAGGCGTTCGTGCAGTACGGAATCGTCGAGCCCGGGTTCACCACCAAACAAGCCTAACTTTAATCCAAGATCACGTGGCGCAAGACTTGGAAAAACTTTCGTCAATACATGTTCCAACACGGCCGGGTAAGAGGGTGTACATGAGATAGCGTTGATACCAACTTCCTGGATGGTTTGAATCAAGCGTTCCGTGCCACCGGTCCCGAAGGGAACGACCATCGCACCGGTACGCTCCAGTGTCAGATGATCCGTTACGCCTCCCATCCACATTTGATAGTTAAGACAATGAACCACGATGTGTTCGGGTGTCAGTCCGGCTGCACAATGACTGCGCCCACCAACGACTTCTGTAATCTCACAATCACGCGCGGATAGAGCTAGATTCATGGCCTGACCGCTTGTGCCGGAGGTACGATGAAGTCGTGTCACTAAGCTTTGAGCGCTCGCCAAATAGTCTCCGAATGGTGGATGATTTGCTTGAGACACCCGCAACTGCGCCTTCGATGACAATGGTAACGACGCAAGCTCACGTAAATCTTCAGGCGGCGATTTTCCATTCCAAAGCGCTTTAAAAAATCGCGAATGGGTTAAGACATATTCACGTTGCCGTTCCCATGCGACTTGCTGGTGCGGCAGCAACTCGCTTGGGCTAAGCGATTGTGCATCCGGTAACAATATCATTTATTCGTAGCTCGATTTTCTAGGGTTCAATTGTTTTAAACCCTAACTAACAGTTAATCGGACTCACCTCTTTACTATGGTATCGAGTCGAGGCAAGTCATAGGATTGTATACCGATTAAACCTGATCACACTCCGCTGAGCGAGGATTTATATTACCATAGCTGCGCTGATCGCCCGATAATACGAGTCGTCTAGCACTATGCAGAAATGGAAACACAGCTGATTGCTGGAAAGAATGCAAACCCGCGTCGCGGAATAGATTACGGTTGTTTACCCTCTTACCCTAAAAGACGCGGCAAGATAGCGCAGGCGTTTGGTAACGGAGATTTAAATCGCTGCTATGTAGTTTTGCATTAGCTGTTCACAAGGCACTAACTAACTAAGTACTTACGTAGTACGCGGTTTAATTAATCGCGACATGTGCTCCAGCACCTGGACTAATATCGGCGACCTGGTGCACCAGATCTGCGATCTGCTCATAGGGGGTAGATTCGGAATCCGGATGCAGTTGCATTTCAACCGATGGTCCGCGCAGATGTGGCAGGCGATCTCGTGTCTGGGCACGCATTGGAATAGCCTGCATTGCTGCAGTCGGACTTGGTTGAAGCAATTGGTAAGCAATGCGGCAGCACACCTCTGACTGGTCAAATAAATGTGTCCGGCGCTTGCAGTCAAACATGACAAATCCGACACCGTCAGCCACCAGACCAATTGCATTCACCTCCCAATCCAGGCCATCGCTGACAAATTCATGCTTCTCTTTGTCAATCTCTACTGCCAGATACTGGGCGACACGTTTAACCAGGAATCCAACCGCTTTTTCATGTTGTGGAATCGGATTCATGACGCATTACCCACGCCTGAATGCTTACCCACCGGACCACCGATCAAATTATCGCATTTAAACCCGCCGGAAAAATTCGTGGCCCTATTAGCAATTAACTGCTCAACGTATCTCATTTCGTTCATCGGATTAACCCTCCTTTAACTAGTTGCAGATTTGTGGCTCTCCGGCCCTGAATCCGTCCCGCCTTCAAAGAGGCAAAGTTACCTATGCAACACCCGTGCCATTTGCGTTAAGCGTTAGTTACGTCCGAATATGTTGATTTTATTGAGGAAATTAGCAGGCCGAAATTAAGATGTATGACGATATTCGTCACAATTGACGGTATCGGGCAACACAATGCGTCACGCCAACCGATTTTGGTCGAAACCTGTGTATTGTAGTGATTTACTATTTTACCGCGCTAAATAACCCCCAGCGGTGATCGCCAGACTTGGCACGAGAAAGTTTTCCACGCCAACTTTTTTTCAGCTTGCTTCGGATTGATTCTTCCAATGGTAAATCGGTTATCTTTTCGAGATCGGATTTAAGAATTTGAATAAATCGCTGCGTCATTTCGACATGTTCAACTCGCTCAAATCCTGCGGTGGAAACCAGCTCGGCATATTCTGGTAGCGCGTGCAATGTGTAACCCCGACCTTCAACATATGCAGCGAAATCATCGTGCCACGGCTTTGGGCCACAACTATAGTCGGTAAACAATAACCGACCACCTGGACGAAGCGATTTTCTTAATACCGAAAACAATTTCGATTTATTTTCGATGTGCAGGAAAACATCGCGGCTGTAAACAGCGTCGTAGCGATTCTGGCGATCGAGTTCCAGACAATCACCGTGTTCCAGTGTGACACGATCCGATAATCCGTATTTCGTCAGCTTTTGACTTGCCAGTGCCAACATGTTTTGCGAAAGGTCGATACCATCGACAACGAGGTTGAAGTCTTGCGCCATGACAAATGCACTGCCACCCAAACCACAACCGACATCGAGCACTCGAGCATCGGGTTTTAAATCCATTTTCTGAATCAACTCCATCGCCATTTCTTTACCGCCAGGACTGACAAAGTCCTCGCCGTAGACGGCCTCGTAATACCGAATTGACGAAATCGAGTATTGCGAAACGTCGAGAGCTTCTGGTGTAACGCCCGATGATTGGTTCATCTATGGTCCCTTGTTCACTGCCGCTAGGTGTTTGGGGAAATCATCAGTAACCATTAGTTTTTTACAACGCTCCAGACGCTCGACGGCATAGGCCCAAAAGTCATCCGCTGGGTTGTCATTCGCATGTTGCACAACACCCCAGAGTGTCCACAACAAATCACACATCGCCTTGTACATAACCATACGCCCGATATCGAAGTCTGTTGGTTTGTGCCCAAAGTACGCCGTTAAAAATACATGATCCTGCTCATCGTTGAACGCACCTTCAACGGATAAGTCTCCCAGATCCCACATCGGATCGTTATTGCCCGCGTATTCAAAATCAATGATGTAAATTTGCTCGCCGTTATTGATGCAATTCTCAACCATCGGATCGCAATGGCAGGGTGCTCTTGGCAAATCGTGTTTCGATAACGCTGCCCGGATCTTTTCAGCGTCTTTTTGTACTGCTTCATACCCGTCCGGTACGGCTGCACCCAAATCCTTCACTACGCTGAGATATTGGTCGATTTGCTGAAACAATTCGAACTCGCCTTTGAACAACTCACCACAATCGTGCAGTTTCCTAAATGCTTGGCCCGCACGGCGTATAGCATCTAAATTACGGAACTTTTCTTGATCCATGGTGACGGAATTTTCGATATACCGGCAAATCATCGTGCCATCTTCGACATTGAAATGAACAATCTCAGCATTCACGCCAGCACGTGATGCTATTGACGCATTCTGAAATTCCGCCGCTCGATCTATATAGTCTCCGGTGCCTTCACCAGCTAATCGCAACACAAATGAACCGTTTGGCGTATCGATTTTAAAATTGCGATTGGTAAGGCCGCCCAAACGTTCAACAGAAACCGACACCGGTTCTAAATCAGAAAACCCGTCAATTTTAGATAAGACGTTAAATACTTCGGTTGTCAAAACTTCCTCCTTAAGTAGTTTTAGAACTTGATTATTAAGTACCCGCCTATGTCAGCTTAAATTTCTGCACTTTTCGGCGTACTCATACCTGAGCAACGGAGTGAATAGGCTATTAGTTCTGAAATTCGAAATTCTTACTTTCACATTTCAGTAGTATCTCGTCGCTTCCCATTTTTGGGTTTGGTCACTTTACGGTATAATTTCGTGCCATGACCCCACTCGATTTTAGTGATTTCATAGCCAATATCACCGGCATAATTACCAGTGCTGTAACTCTGTTTACATTTTTAAAAAAACCTAAATTTGATGTTTCACGGGAAACAATTGAGTAAGTGTTACCAAATTTACCTTTCGGGACCCGGGAATTCTGAATAAATCATAAATTATTCCTTCGACTTCTCGAATTAGTACATTTTGTAAATTTAAGAGAGTGAAATTGAATAGTCTAGTCGCTATCCTAATCCTTAAATAGTCGTCTTCATTTTTTGGATATTGAACGTACAGCAGATAGCATTCTCTCGACTCCCAACCACAGCCGCTAACGTTAGGTGTAAGTGCTCCATGTGATCCAAAAACATTGCTTAACTGGCAACTGGAGGCCGTTTGCACGGTCGCCAAGCGGTTTCGTCCTGGTAATTGCAAGTATGTATAACCACACTATCTGGTTCGAGTAGTACAACGTTATATGCAGGTGGTTCGAGTGAGTAGGAAATTACGTCATCAGATTTGAAGCTCAGCGCCACCTGATGGTTAGTACCGAACAACGTTGAAAAAGGTATACCACGCCAGGAACCAGATACCGGTCGGTGCACATGGCCGAAAAATATATGCTTCACCCGATTATAAGCACCTACGACGTTGGCAAATTCTTTGGGGTTTGCTAAGCCAATATCATCCAACGGTGGCATACCAATTGGAAATGGCGGGTGATGCATGAAAAGATACACATCACGGTCTTTCGCATCTGCGAGTCGCCGCGTAAGCCAGCCCTGCCGAGCAGAACAATAACCGCCAGTGTGTTGACCCTGATCTAACGTGTCTAAAAATAAAAAATCACCGCACTCGTGTTTTAGGCAGGATTGCACAAACCCTTGTTCATCACGGGTTTTATTTGGGAAAGCGGTAAAAAAGTTTTCTCTATGATCGTGATTTCCCAAAATCAAATAAGTTTTGAGTGGAAGCTTCACCAATTCATCATGTAATGCCTGGTAAGCTTCCGGTTCCCCGCGATCAGCCAGATCACCAGTGATGACACAAAACTCTGCATCTTTTTGATTTGCAGCGATATGTGCCAGACATTCTTGCAATCGTTTGAGCGGATCGATTCCATGTAGTTTTTCACCGGGGGCAACCAGGTGTGTATCGGTGAAATGGATAAATTTCATATGTTAGTCGACGTTCAAACTGTATGAGCAGCCTCGGAAAGAATCTTCATTTTCTCTATAGCCATTTCCCGTGTGAAGAAGCCAAGGCCACAGTCGGGCGCAGCAATAAGTCGGTCGGAGTCGATATGCTCCAATGCAGCAGTTAGCCGGTCACGAACTTCATCGACGGATTCCATACGACTGCGCGCGATATCGACGGCACCTAAAATAACTTTGGTGTTGGAAAATTTTTCCAACAACGACAAATCGTTGTGCCGGTGTGCATCTTCAATGGACACTTCTTCTATTGACGATGCGTCAACCGCATCAGCGATTCGGAAATAAGCATCCAGTTCAGCTTTTCTATAGCCTTCGGCATCGAGTGAACTGGGGTATCCGCAACACATGTGAACGACCCGAGTCGCGCTACTGGGAACACCGTGCAAGGTTCGCTCAAGGTCTTCAAAGCCATGAGTCTGTGCCTCTTCGGGTTTACGGGCAAATACCGGTTCGTCGATCTGAATGTATTTGCAACCGGCTTCGGCGAGTGCGAGCACTTCTTTATTTAATGCAACGGAAAGATCAGCAGCCATCTTTACTGGGTCATCGTAATAACTGTTGGCGATGGAATCAGCGATAGTGAGCGGACCAGGTAATGTAATCTTTACCGGATTCAATGTGAATTGTTGAGCAAGCTTCCAGTCTTCGAACAATCGTGGTTCCCTGAGACTAATCGGACCAACAATGGTTGGCAGATCGGCTTCAAACGCACCATCACGCACGCTCTTATGTGTGAGGTCTTCAAAACTAATACCGTCTAATCTTCGGCATTGATAAAAAATGTAACTTTCACGGCGCACTTCGCCGTCTGTTGGCACATCAATTCCCGCACTCACTTGGTCCGTGA
>Ga0224508_10001730_pt1 | contig 19344 bp, 18 predicted proteins | sample SF_Jan12_sed_USG_4_FD_170157 | JGI IMG/M metagenome (GOLD analysis project Ga0224508, IMG submission 170157) | Sediment microbial communities from San Francisco Bay, California, United States - SF_Jan12_sed_USGS_21 | ecosystem: Environmental > Aquatic > Marine > Sediment | place: USA... | reverse complement strand
GGTGTAGTCGCAATATCGGCGCGCGCCAGGATAACGTCACGGTCAATAACCTGGACAAATACAGGAGGCGCCGCCGGATCGAGGAACACTGGAATACCCGGCAGAGGCAGAACCGGTGGTGCCAGTGTCAGGTTCTGCACCTCCGCGGCGATCGTGTACTGATCGCCCAGCGCGGCCATGGTCAGTGCGAGATGATCGTTAAAGGCGCTCGAGAACAGGCCACAATGCCCGGTGCTAAACGGATCGAGACAACTGAAGCTAAACACCTCCTGAAGTGCCACTAGGTGCGGTTGCTTGTCCAGAATGGAATCGGCAAGCGCCGCAACCCGCTCCGGGTAGTTGTTGTTCGAAATGTCGATCAACGCCTGGATCATTGCTGCGTTGACGGCTGCGGGTGTAGCAGCCGCAATTATCGGCCCGAGGTCGGCACCCAGGTATTGGTTCTGGGTCATCACATGGATATCGGCTTTGGACCCGGCGGATGCGGTGCCGCTCAAAAGTATCGCGATCGCGGCGAATGCGATCGGGGTCTTGATGGTTTTCATGGTTGTACCCCTTCATTGACAAAGATGAATTGGCCGTTTGGCCAACTCAAATTCTCGTAGAACGGGATGCCCGATACTTTATGGCCAGCTGATGACATCCTGATGAATTTATCAGGATCCCAGCCGAAACAGGAACTCCTGCATGCCGTTACTCAGTAGTCGTACGCGGTCGATCTCAAAACGGCCCATGCTCTTGCCCAGGTCTTCAGGCGAATAGCGCGGGGCCGCGATCGCAGCGCTCGGGGCGCTGTGATCGATGAGATCGCCGTCAGCGGTCGGGACGAAGCGGCCGGGATGCTCCTGCATGTCGCGCTCGGCATAAAAAATCAGGGCATGGGCGAGGGCGCCGGGGCGGGCGCGGTTCGAAATCACATCCATCAGCGCTGCAAGGCCATTGAGCGTCAGGTAGTTCGGCAGATCCCAGCAAAGCACCATGTCAATGGCCTCATCTGCCAGTCGCTTCGGCAACAGGGATTCAGCCGCTTCGGATAGCACGGGGCCGGGCTCATGCGTTTTCAGTCGGTCAATGCCGCCGAAATACGCGAGGTCCGCGACTTCCACGCGACAACGGGACCGGCCAAGCAGCGCCAACATCGCGGTCGATGCGGCCCCAAGGTCGAGAACCACGTGCCGCCCCGTCGCATCCAGACCGGCCATTAGGTCCTGAAACAGGGGCGCGTGCAGCGCCGCCGGCGGGTTCGGTGGCAGCCGGCGGCTCGCCCGCCGCAGGGAGGCTCTCACGTTCGTTACGCGGTCCCAGCCGGCGGGTTCAGGTTCGCGCTAGCCTCCTTTGCAGGTTTCTTGGGCACGGCCCTGGTGTCGGCGCCACTTGCCACCGTCTTGCCCAGCGCTTTTTCCACCGCGGCCGGGTCCATCTCGATCGAGCCTTTGAAATGAGCACCTTCCTCGATGCTGACCTTGGGTGAGATGATGTTGCCCTGGACCCGGGCATTGACGTGCACAGTGACGCGCTCGGTCGCGTACAGGTCACCCTTGGTCTCGCCGTCTACGGCGATCGACTTGGCGTACACGTCAGCCTTGACCTTGCCTTCCTTGCCGATGGTCAGGGCGCTGTTCTTGAGTTCGACGGTGCCGCTAACGTCACCCTCGATGCGCAGGTCCTCGCCGCCGCGAAGGTCACCATTCATTTGGATAGAACGGCCGATAACGGCCGCATCGCCGCCGCGGCCAGCCACTTTGGACCGGAGGGACCCAAAGGCCCTGTCCGGTTCGGTCCGGTTTGCATCCTGCGATTCGACGCTCTCGTCGTCCTTCTTGCCGCGCTCAAACATGTCGCTCTCCATCAATTGTCTGGATGGCAGTAACTATCACGCGCTCATTGCGCTAACAAGTGTCTCCGAAATGCGACTCCGTGACGCACGTTCAGGCACCATTAAGTGAGCCAGCGTAAGCTGTGTCGCATCATGAGGTATCTATGGCTGGTCGCCCTGTTCTTGCTAGCGGGCTGCAATAGCGAGATTTACGTACGTGACGGCGTCACCGATGGTGACACGTTTTATCTCGCGCCTGTGGCGACGGTCGACTCCGATCCGGTGCTGCAGAGCTGGGTCGCTTACAGCCTCGTGAAGAGTGTCTGTCAGCTCGAACTGCGCGGCGATAATCCGGCGCGTCAGAGTTCATACGGTTGCGAGTTTACGGCGCGCAATAATCTCGTCAATGCATGGGCTGAAGAACGTGCAGAAGACCCCGCCATCAGCGACGACTATCTTGACGAATTGCTGGCGGTTCGGGAAGCCGGCTATCTCGATGAGTACACGGCATACTTTTTTCGGCGCGATAACTGGCAAGTGCCTGTAGAGGTCGACGTCACGGCGTTTGGCGAATGGCGACGCCAGCACTTGCACCGTCACCGGCCGCAGACACGCATCATCGGCTACTGGGGTTACCAGGAAAAATCTGCGCAGTATTAGATGCCCGCAAGGAACTCATCGAGTTCTGAATTATCTATGGTTGCGACTTCAGCGTCGCCCGGATACTGCCCGGCGAGTACGTCGGCACGATATGCAGACAACGCAGCGACTCTCGCGTCGTGTACCTGTGCGTGAAGCGCGGCCAGGTCGCCGTATGCCCGCGCGTGCCGTGGTGTGCGATCGCTCTCGCCACATATGTCGGACATAAACAGGAAAATGACGTCGGCGTCGCGTCCCGAGCCGAGGGAAATCGTGGCCAATCCGGTGCGCTTGTTAATCTCGCCCATGACGCGTTCCGGTATCAACTCGCACTCAACTGCAAATGCACCGGCATCCTCGAGTTGGCGAAACTGATCCCATAGCCTGCTCGCTTCGGCAGCGGTTTTGCCTACTGCCCGAACCCCACCGTAAAGCGTGGATTTCTTAGGCACAAAACCGAGGTGTCCCATCACCGGTATATCCTCGTCGGCAATGCGGCGAACGGCCGCAAATCGACGCGCAGTTATCACCGCGTCGGCACCGTTCGATAGCGCGGAGTAGGCCGTGCCCAACAAGTCGTCGTCGCTGACCGCACCGGAAAAATCGATTGCTGCCGTAACGAACACACTGGCCGATCCTTCGCGAACCACGGGGACGCTGTCCGACATGCACACCACCATCTCGATTCCGGCCGTCTCGGCTGCGGCCGCTTCCTCTGCCGTGGCGGCAGTCACTTGAGTGAGCGGCCTGTCGTTGTTCTTTTGAGCACGGATCGACGCAACCGTCACAGTGCGGTTGGCGTCTTGTCCGTTGTAATCGAGAATACGTGGCATATCAGTAGTCACGGCCCACGCAGTCAGTATCTAGCGCCTGCTCGATATCCCAGAGTATGTCGTCAAGCGTTTCCAATCCCACCGAGATACGCACCATGTCAGGGGTCACTCCGGCAGCCAGTTGTTGTGCGTCATTGAGTTGTCGATGCGTCGTCGATGCCGGATGAATAATCAGCGTCCGGGCGTCACCGACATTCGCAAGATGACTCATGAATTGTGCTTTGTTGATAAATTCTTCGCCGGCTTCGCTTCCCCCTTTGATGCCGAATGTCAAAATCGAGCTGGCGCCACCAGGCAGATACTTTGCCACCAGTTCGCGGTACTTGTGGTCTTCCAGCCCGGCGTAGTTGACCCAGCTTACCGCGGGGTGCCCAAGCAGGAACTTCGCCACACCGAGCGCATTTTCGCAGTGCCGATCCATGCGTACGGGCAGGGTCTCCAGACCCTGTAGCATCATGAAGGCATTGAACGGACTCATCGCCTGGCCGAGCGTGCGCAGTGTCTCGCACCTGGCTTTCATCGTGAAGCCGAAATCTCCGAACGTTTCGTAAAAACGGATGCCGTGATAGCCGGCGGAGGGCTCGATCATCCCTGGAAAATTGCCGTTATCCCAGTCGAAATTGCCGGACTCGATCATCACACCGCCCATACTCGTGCCATGCCCGCCGATAAACTTGGTTGCCGAGTGCACCACGATATCGGCGCCGTAGTCGATGGGCTTGCACAAATACGGTGTGGCGAACGTGTTATCGATGATCAAGGGAATACCGGCATCGTGCGCGACCGCCGCAAGCGCCTCTATGTCGATGACATTGTTGGTCGGGTTGCCAATGGTCTCGGCATACAGTGCCCGGGTCTTGCTGGTAATTGCCTGCCGAAAATTTTCCGGGTCGTCGGAATCGACAAACGTCGTCTCGATCCCCATCTTGCGAAAAGTCACATCGAATTGCGAGTAAGTGCCGCCGTAGAGCGTCTTCGCCGATACGAGCTCATCGCCGTGCTCCATCAGGGTCAAAATCGCGGTCATCTGTGCAGCCATGCCGGAACTGACGCCCAGGGCTGCACGGCCGTTTTCCAGCGAGGCCATGCGCTCCTCGAACACCGCGGTGGTCGGATTGGTCATGCGGACGTAGGTATTACCAAAGGTCTGCAGATTAAAGAGGCTGGCCGCGTGCTCGGCATCGTCGAATACGTATGACGTTGTCTGGTAGATCGGCACCGCCCGCGCGCCGGTTACCGGATCCGGAATCTGCCCCGCATGCAGACACCGGGTCTCGATGCCGAATTGTCGGTCCGCCATGGTTTGCTCCTGTCAGCGGTTAAATACGGTCGGCCGTTGCGCCGAAATCACGCCGGTATTAACGCCGGCGGTATTCAGGCCGCCGAACAGGCGAGCGTACTCGATTTTGATGCAGCGATTCATGACCACCTCAAGCCCGGCATCGCGAGCCTTTTGCGCCGCTTCCTCGTGCACAATGCCGAGCTGCATCCAGACGACTTTGGCGCCGATCGCGATCGCGTCATCGACCAGGGGAGGCACATGCTCGGCCCTCCGGAACAGATCGACGATATCGACCTGCGTCGGGATCGAGGTCAGATCGGGGTAACATTTCTGCCCCAGAATTTCGTCGTACTTCGGGTTAACCGGAATCACCTCGAAACCGTGGTCAAGCAGGTACTTGCCCACAAAGTTGCTCGGCCGCGACCAGTTGTCGGACAGGCCAACAATCGCGACGCGTTTATAGTCCGTGAGGATTCGCCGTAGGGTATTGATGTCCGTCATAACTGCCTGGCGCGCTCGCGCAATGCGAATTTCTGAATTTTACCGGTCGATGTCTTGGGCAGCGGACCAAATACGACTCTTCGTGGCGCCTTGAAGTGCGCCATGTTGTCGCGGCAAAAGTCGATGATGTCAGTCTCACTGACCTGCCCGGCATCGTCGTGAAGGGTTACAAACGCGCAGGGCGCCTCGCCCCATTTTTCGTTCGGCATCGCTGCAACTGCGGCTTCGAAGACCGCCGGATGCCGGTAAAGCGTCGCTTCGACCTCGATACTGGAGATGTTCTCGCCGCCAGAAATGATGACATCCTTCGAGCGATCCTTGATCTCGATGTAACCGTCCGGGTGGCAAACCGCCAGGTCACCGGAGTGGAAAAAACCGCCGGCAAATGCCTTGCCGCTGGCCTCGGGGTTCTTTAGATACCCCTTCATCACAACATTGCCGCGAAACATGACCTCGCCGATGGTTGTACCGTCATGCGGCACCGGCTCGAGCGTTTCAGGATCGGCAACGATCAGCTCCTCGAGCATCGGGTAGCGCACGCCCTGGCGCGCTTTGAGGTCTGCCTGCTCACTGATCGGCAACTTGTCCCATTCCTCGTGCCACGCACAGACCACGGCTGGTCCGTATACCTCCGTGAGTCCGTAAGCATGGGTGACTTTGAAGTTCAGCCCGGCCATGGCTTCGAGGACAGCCGGCGGGGGCGCCGCTCCCGCAGTCATGACATTGACGGGAGCATCGATGAGCTGCGTCAATTCGTCGCCGGCATTCGCCATCAGGTTCAAGACGATTGGCGCACCACACAGGTGGCTGACCTGGTGTCGCTTGATGGCGTCGAAAATCGCATCGGCGCGAATCGCGCGCAGGCACACGTTGGTGCCGTTCTGAGCGGCGATCGTCCATGGGAAACACCAGCCGTTACAGTGGAACATTGGCAGGGTCCACAGGTAAACCGGGTGGGCGCCCATGTTCCATGCGAGTATGTTGGATACTGCATTGAGGTGCGCGCCGCGATGGTGGGTGACTACACCCTTGGGATCGCCGGTCGTGCCCGAGGTATAGCCGAGCGCAATTGCCTGCCACTCGTCCTGCGGTAAGTTCCAGTTGAACTCGGGATTGCCCGTCGCCAGGAAATCCTCATAGTCCATTTGACCGACCGGGTCGCCGTCGCTATACGCGGGGTCGTCGACATCGATCACGAGCGGTTTTTCGTCAAGCATGTCGAGCGCCGCTGTCACGGTTGCGGCAAATTCGGGGTCCGTAAGCAGAACTTTCGCGCCACTGTGATTGAGCTGGAACGCAATCGACGCGGCATCGAGGCGGATGTTGAGTGCATGAATTACCGCGCCCGCCATCGGGATCGCGAAATGAGCTTCGTACATCGCCGGTACATTGGGCAGCATCAGCGCCACGGTGTCGTCCATTGCGACACCGTGGTCCCTCAGAGCGGCGGCAAACTGGCGGCAACGCTGGTAGGTCTGGGCCCAGTTGCGGCGGGTATCGTTGTAGATAAGTGCACAACGCTGCGGGTATACAGATGCGGCGCGCTCAATGAATGTCAGTGGGGAGAGCGGCGAATAATTGGCCGCATTCCGGTCGAGGTCAGTCGAGTACTGCGGGTTCGACATGATGCCTGGTTATTTTCCTTGCCATTCGGGTTTGCGTTTTTCAATAAACGCATCGACGCCTTCGCGCGCGTCGTGCGAATCCATATTGCAGGCCATGCGCTCACTTGCGTAGGCGTAGGCGTCGCTCAAATCCATCGATAATTGCTTATAAAACATGTCTTTACCGAGCCTGACCGCAAGTGCGGACTTGGCCGCAATTTTTTGCGCAATCGTGTGTGTCGCCGCTTGGAGTTCCGTTGCCGGTACGACTTCGTTGACCAGGCCAGACTGCTGCGCCTGCTGCGCAGAAATGAAGTCCCCGGTCAGCAGCATTTGCAGCGCCTGCTTGCGTAACAGGTTGCGGCTCAAGGGCACGGCCGGCGTCGAGCAGAACAGGCCGACATTGATGCCGGAGACTGCGAATTGAGCGTCATCGGCCGCGACAGCCAGATCGCAGTTCGCAACCAGCTGACAGCCGGCAGCCGTCGCAATGCCGTTAACCTGGGCGATGACCGGTTGCGGCAATTCGTGAATGCTCAACATCATGCGCCCGCACTGGTTGAATAACGCCTCGTGGAAAGCGCGGTCTTCGCTGCCACGCATCTCCTTCAAATCATGCCCGGCACAAAACGCCTTGCCGGCGGCGGCGATGACTACCACGCGTATCGCTTCATCCCGGGCGATAGCATCCAGGGCAACCTGCAGCGCAGTCAGCAGGTCTGCGGACAGCGCGTTGTATTGCTTGGGCCGGTTCAACGTCAGGGTGACGATCCCGTCACGCTCGTCCCGCAATAGTGCCGGCTCTGGGCTGACTGGATCTGCGCTCGTCTGCATCGCTACATCTCCTGGAATGTCCGCGGTCGATTACCTGGGGAAAGAAACCCTGAATGCCATCTTAAACCATGGTCAGAGATTAAGGTGGGGAAGTAATGCCACGCAATAGCGCTTGAATGTTACTCGCACTTAACGAAGGCTCCTGCTGTGCTGGCATCGCCGGTCAGGCAGGTGGCGGCGCAGAGCCGCGGTGGTTATTCCAGAATCGCCCCGTGCACGAGCGCATTCACGATCGGTATGTGCACCCCCCGGTAGCGCGGCGGAAACAACTGGCTCTCATATATCACCACAAGGTCTTCTTCGGGATCGACGAAGAAATAGCCGTTGGCAAAGCCCCCGTGGCTGAACTCGCCCTTGCTGGTCGGATAGTTGATAAGCGTTGGGTCCGTAACCACGGATACGTTCAGCCCGTGGCCCTGGCCGGGCGCCCAGTAGCGTTCCCTGACGCCGGGCGGGTAACGCTGTGTCGTCATGAACCTGACCGTCGACGGCGACAGTATGCGAACGCCGTCATACTTGCCGCCATTCAGCAACATCTGGGCGAAGCGAAAGTAATCGTCGGTCGTCGAGATGAGCTGGAAGCCGCCACCGAACATTACGGGCTTGACGACTGCGTGATCGTGCCCCGATGAGCTCGGCACGCGGGGCAGGATCATCAAATCGCCGTTCTCGTCGTAGCCGTGGTACTTCATCAGCTTCGGCTGCAAATCGGGCGGCACCCAGGCCATCGTCTCGTCCATGCCGAGCGGATCGAAAATGCGCTCCTGCAGGAAGCCGCCGAGATCCATTCCGGAAATATTCTCGATGACGATGCCGAGAATATCCGCGGAGTAGCTGTACATGTATTCGGTGCCCGGCTGGTACGCCAGGGGAATATGAGACAGCCGGTCGATGGATTCCTCTTTGCTGATGCCAATCTCAAACGGTCGCAGTTGCCGGTACACCGCGTTAACCGGCGAATTGTTGTAGTTACCGCCGTAGGTGAATCCCGCCGTGTGCGTCATCAGCTCATGCATGGTCGGCGGGTGCCGCGCATCTTCGAAGATCATGTCGCCCGCCGCATCGACGCCCGCATACACTTTCAGGCCTGCCAGTTCCGGAATGAACTTCGCGATCGGGTCCTGCATCGAAAACTTGCCTTTCTCATAGAGGATCATCGCCGCGGCATTCGTCACCGGCTTCGTCTGCGACATCATGCGAAACATTGTTTCGTCGTTGACCGGTTCCCGCGATTCGACATTCATGTAGCCGATGTTCTCGTGCATAACGACGCGCCCGCGTCGCGCAACCAATACCTGGAAACCGGGTTCAAGACCGTCGTCGACCTGTTTCTGAAAATAGTCTCGCAGCACATGTAATTTCGCCGCGGACATGCCGACACGCTCCGGTTTGGTGACGGGCAGGGACCCAGTGAAAGCCGGCAGGGCGAACATTAGCAATGCGACGGCCAGGCAGTTGCGGTTAGATGAATTGATTGCGCCCATGAGCGGCGACTCTACGTAAGAAATCAGTCGCTTGCTACTAAGAGCAGGATTTTCGCCCTATGATGCGTAGTTCATCGGGCGGTAAGACCAACGCTCGTGCCTGCCCAGGGAGAGACATTGACGTTGCCGTTGATTGGCCCACATCAGGACTTCGCGCTGTGGTCGATACTGATCGCTGTGGCGGGGTTCGGCTTCTGGTGCGAGCGCTATGCCTGGGGCAGAAAGTACTCCGGTGTCATGCTGTTGATCGCCGCGGCCATCGTCCTGGCGAACCTCAGGATCATCCCGACCGCGGCACCCGCTTATGACGATGTGTGGAATTACCTGGTGCCGATCGCCATTCCGTTGCTGTTGTTTGAGGCCGACCTCAAGCGGATCGTCCGTGAATCGGGCCCCACGCTGATCGCGTTTGCTATTGGCAGCGTCGCGGTGGTCGCCGGCGCAATTATCGGCGTGTCGATGCTGGAACTGGGTGCTAATGAGGCAGAACTCGCGGGCATATTCACGGGTACTTATATCGGCGGCAGCCTGAATTTTGCAGCAGTCGCGAAAGCGAGCGGCATGCAGGACGGCAGCATGCTTGCGGCTGCGGTCGCCGCCGACAACGTGGTCACAAACCTGCATTTCCTGGTCATCATTTTCATTCCCGGCGTCGCCTGGCTGGCGCGACGCTACCCGACCCACCATATGGATACCGCAGTGCAGTTCTCAGACCATGCCGCAGCGAACCAGCACCGCATTGCAGACCTGGATATTGCTGGCCTGCTTGCCGCGCTGGCCCTGGCTTTTATGCTGGCGGCGCTGGGCAACGCATTGACGGAGTACCTCGGCAAGCCGCAGTTCGCGATCCTGGCGACCACCGCATTGACGTTGCTGTTTGCAACCCTGCTGCCCCGGCAGGTGCAAAAACTCTCAGGTCACCGGGAAGCGGGCAACATCATGATGTTCATATTCCTCGCCAGCATCGGGGCAACGGCAGACATCTGGCAGCTCGTAGCGATCGGTCCGGTGCTGTTCGTATTTGCGACAATCATCATTGTCGTGCACCTGGTCGTGGTGTTCGGTGTTGGCAAAATACTGAAGCTCGATCTCGCAGAGCTTGCGATGGCGTCTGCCGTTTGCATCGGTGGTCCGTCGAGCGCAGCCGCTCTTGCATCTGCCAAGGGCTGGCGCGACTTGCTGATTCCCGGCGTACTGGCCGGTTCCCTCGGCTATGCTGTCGGCAGCTTTATCGGCGTGAGTGTCGTTGAGTGGTTGCGCTAGTTGACGATGATGCGAAACAGGAATTCGGCATTCGGTGAACCGGCCCCGAGATCTGGGGCAAACGTGCCTTTGGGGTTGATCTGGATATCCGTGACCGCCGGATCGCATCCCTGGGTATTCGCCGTTGGCGTGTAGCTGTAGGTGAGCCCCCCATCATTCGAAAAATCGACATCGTCCGTTGTGCTGGCGAGGCCGTTGAACGAATAGCTAAGGTTGGTGCTCGGTGTGCCGTCCGCGAATTCGACGGGGCCCGATCCAGGGGCGCCGATGTCGGCAACAACGAGACAGGCATTGGCTGCTACCGGGTCACTGATAATGACGGTGTCGCCATCAACCGTGCCAGCACCCTCGTTGGTGATAGATATCGAATACTCGACCTCGCTGCCCGGAATTCCCTTCGGATTGACCGTGTCATTGAAAGGATCGCGCACAACGGTCGATTGTTTGCTGACCAGCAGGTCGGGCGGCGCAATCACGGTAATGGAATCGGTAACCACATCGGTTGCGAGCGGCTGAGCATCTGACGCTGCGGTCGTCGCAACCGTTGAAACTTCGGCCGGATTCGCACTGCCTGGAATGTCATAGACGATCAGGATGCTAACGGTCTCTGACGGCGCGAGTACGCGAGTATCCGGATCGCCGTCACTGTCGGAGTCAGTCAGCAAAACGTCTCCTGCCGTAACGGTCCCGCTGCCGTCAACGTCCTCGTAATAACTCACTGTCGGCGAAAAGGCGCCGCCCAAGGCGGATGAGAGATCGAAGTAGTCGTTCACATTGCCGGTATTCGTCAGTGCGTGAACGCCGACGACCGTTTGTCCGGCGATCGCATCAAGCGACAAGTCCGGCGTAAACGAAACGTCACGGACCGCGGTCGACCCCGCTCCACCGCCGCAGCCGCTCAGGTTGTCATCAACCTGTTGCGGGAAGCTGCTGGCGCCGAGTGACGCATTCGAGCTTGATACATGAAATGTGAATGGCGAACCTGGTGTAACACCGAGTTCGGCCCAGGTGATGAAAAATTCCATCTGCAATCCGCTGGCCGAGCCCCACGGGCCGCTGCGGTTCGGGTTGCCGGTGGATGGAACATTGGCAAACGACCCGGGCAAGGTGTAGCCGTCACCGAAGCCGTTGCCATCGACCATCGGATCACCGCCTGCCGCCTGCGCCACGTAAGTAAAGACGTAAACATTGATGAGCCGATTGCTGCCGCGCCAGGTAACCCCGATTACCGGCTCGTTGGTTTCCATCAGGCCATCGTTGTCAACGTCGGCATAATAGGCGAACGTTTGCTGATTCGACGCAGAACCGAAGCGTTCTGTAAACAGGTAAATACTGTTCGCATCCCAGGTGTAGGCAAAATGTACCAGGTCGCGCCCGGTTGACTGGACCGGCGCGTCACGATCGGTCAGGCCGCCGGACGGGCCGTCGCAAACATTATTGTCGACATCGGCATGGACCGGGGCCCAATCCGCCATATTGCCATCGACGACGATTGGTGCCAGCGTGAACTGGCCGTCGCCGTAACCACAGGTACAGACCGCATACGTGGCAATCGGCAACGCCGACGCCAGCAGCGCCACCAGGGCGCGCCGCACAATTTTTCGTGTTGGTCCGGATTCAGAAGCCATGCGATCGGGTCACTATCCAGGGAATCAGCGAATTGTAGATCCTTATGACAAATGGAAACGGGACGCACTTCAAAAAAGGAGTGCCCGGGGTCACTTTCGAGGCAACATATGTGGGCAACGGACCAGAAACGGACCGAGGTTGCCATCGCGCTGGCGCGAGGCGGGGGCCTGTCAGCCGGGTTTCGTAACCGGCAGGCCGGGTCCGTATTTGTCTCGATTGCGCCAGGCGTCCCTCGCGGTAGGGTCGGTGGTAGGAATGTCTTCCCCTGCAGAGGGAGTAGGAGGTATCGATGTCCGTCATCAACTTGCTGATTATCGGAGCGCTGATCGCAACGGTTGTGGTGCTGGTTCTCGGTTTGCGGTCGATGGTGCGCGGCGGCTCCTACGACCGCGAGCATGCCGAGAAATTCATGTGGGAGCGCGTGGCACTGCAGGCGCTGGTTATCGTCTTGCTGATCGCAGCGGCAGTCCTGCTGAATGAGTGACTGGCCGGTGAACGACAGCAGCATCGGAAATAGCTAAAGTAACGGCGCCGTACTGCCGATAGCCATGTATGGCTGTGCCAATCGAAGATCGCAATTTCTATGAACTGCTGCATGTCAGCCGTGACGCGCCCATGGAGATCATCCGCGGCAGCTACCGCGCGTTGATGCAACAGCTGAAGCACCATCCGGACCTGGGCGGCGACGCAACTGTTGCAGCTGCGATCAACGAGGCCTACGCGGTACTGTCGGACCCCGGGCGCCGCGCCGAATACGACGCCCGTCTCGACCTGATTGCCCAGGTGGCCAGTGGCCTCGGCGATACCATCGTCGAAGATACGATTCCCATGGCGAAGCGCGTCATGGACCCGTTTAGCGAGTGTGTCTTCTGCGAGATGCCGCACGACCATGGGCGTGTCATCGAAGTCGATGCTCGCTGTGCGGAGTGCGGGAGTCCGCTTTACACTGCCGAGAATCAGCGTATCGAACCAGCCGGCCAGCGCGCCGTCGAAAGAATCAATAAGCGGCAGGCCATCACGTTTTTCACAAAGTGGCCGCAGTCCCGCGGTTTTCTCGGCCATACCGAGGACATCTCGTTGCACGGCATGCGCTTCGTCACGAAGCGTGATCTCATGGCCGGCCAGCGCCTCAAGATCGTCAGCGGCCTCGTCGAAGCGATCGCTACCGTGTCGAACGCTGCCCACGAACGCCACGGCTGGACAACGGTCTGCGTCGCCGGGGTGTCGTTCGTAACGTTGCGATTCTCGACCTCAGTCGGCGGCTTCGTTTCCCGACGCGTCTGACGGAATCAGTTTCAGTAAACGGCCGCCGCGCCCGTCCTCGAGCATCCATATCGCGCCCTTGGGTCCCTGGACAATCGCGCGCATGCGTTTGCCCATGTCAAAACGCGCTGCCTCGCGCGCCTTGTCACCGTCAAACTCGATGCGAACCAGGGATTCCGATGAGAGCCCGGCAATCAGGCCGTCACCCTGCCAGTCCGGGAACAATGTGCCGCCGTAGATAATAAATCCGCCCGGAGATATCACCGGCGTCCACCATGCTTTCGGCGCCTCGAACTCGGGCCGCGTATCGTGGTCCGGGATATTCTTGCCACTGTAATGGCGGCCGTTGGAGACAACAGGGTAGCCGTAATTCATGCCGCGAATGACGCGGTTCAGCTCATCGCCGCCACGTGGGCCCATCTCGACATTCCAGAGCTGCCCGGATGCGTCAAACGCGATGCCGAGTGGATTGCGATGCCCCAGCGACCAGATTTCTGCGGTCACCCCGCCGTTGACGAAGAAAGGATTGTCCCTGGGTACCGTGCCATCGTCGTTCAGGCGAACGATCTTGCCCAGGTTGCTGCGCATATCCTGGGCCGGGTCAAACTTTTGTCGCTCACCCGACGCGACAAACAGGTCGCCGTCATCCGAGAACAACAGGCGGTGACCATAATGGCCGCGCCCCTTGACCTTGGGTACCTGGCGCCAGATGACTTGCAGGTCCTCCAGGCGGCCGCCTTCGTCGTTCAAAACGAGCCTGGCCCTGGCGACGGCTGCACCTCGCGTATTGCCCCGGCCGGCCTCCGCGTAGCTCAGGTAAACGATGCCGTTTGCGGCATAGTCCGGGTGCAGGGCGACATCACCGAAACCACCCTGGCCACCGTAATCGACATCGGGCACTCCCGCTACGGGTGAGGACTTTTCACCACCTTGCGTAACGATAAACAAACGGCCCTTTTGCTCGGTGACCAGCAGACGCCCATCGGGGAGGAACGCCATTGCCCATGGTTCGTCGAACTCCGCGATGATCTCTGTCGCGAACGGCGGTTCGTCGTCAGCTGTCGCGCAAGCGACGAATAGCAAGGCAAAAGGAATGGCCAGCAGTTTTCGCATGAAAATATTCCCGATTTGTCCAGTCGGCCTCATGTCCGAGGCTCGCCAAGTGTACTATTGTCGCTGCGAGCTCGGCATCATCCCTCACCAAAGGAATGCAGCATGCGCATCGACGCTATTTCAATCGGTAACAACCCGCCCGAGGACGTCAACGTCATCATCGAGGTGCCGGTCGGCGGGCAGCCGATCAAGTACGAACTCGACAAAGACGCGGGCACGCTCGTCGTCGATCGCTTTCTCTACACGCCAATGTCGTACCCCGGCAACTACGGCTTCGTACCCCATACCTTGTCCGACGACGGCGATCCCATCGATGTATTGGTCTGCAATACCCGCCAGCTGGTTCCCGCCTGCGTCATCAATGTGCGCCCGGTCGGTGTGTTGATCATGGAGGACAATGCGGGCCAGGATGAAAAGGTCATTGCCGTGCCGTCGACCGAGCTCACGAAACGCCACGAGCACATTCGCGAATACTCGGACATACCCAAGATCACCCTGCAGCAGATCGAGCACTTCTTCGAGCATTACAAGGACCTCGAGCCTGGCAAATGGGTCAAGATCGGTAACTGGCACGGTGCCGACGACGCCAAGCGGCTGATCGTCGAAGCAGTCGAGCGCGCCAGGGAGAGCTAGTACGATGCCGGGACTGTATTACGAGGAGTTTTCCGTCGGGCAACGGATTGACCACCCGATTCGCCGCACCATCACCGAGGCCGACAACGTGCAGTTCACGACGATGACGCACAATCCGGCGAAGCTGCATCTCGATGCCGAGTACATGAAGGGCACCGAGTTTGGCCGGCCGATCGTAAACAGCCTCCTGACATTAGGATTCATGGTGGGCATCTCGGTGAACGAGACGACGCACGGTACTGCCGTGGCCAACCTTGGCATGGATGACGTGCGGTTCCCGAAGCCGCTGTTTCATGGCGACACGATTCGCATCGAAACCGAAGTTCTCGAGCTCCGCGAAAGCAAGTCGCGGCCCGCCAACGGCATCGTTACGTTCGCGCATCGCGCCTATAACCAGGACGACGAGCTCGTCGGCGAATGCAGGCGCTCCGCGTTGATGCTCAAGAAACCGGTATGAGTCGCAGCTTCCTGTTTGTGCCCGCCGACAGCGAGCGCAAGATGATCAAGGCCGCCGATGCCGGCGCGGACGCCCTGATACTGGATCTCGAGGACTCGGTTGCCGCCGCCGCGCGACCTGCGGCACGCGATCTCGCGCGTGACTACCTCTCGGGACGGACAAACGTCTGGGTCCGCATCAACCCGCTCGATACGGCCGACGCGGTTCTTGACCTCAATGCAGTGATGCCGGCGGCGCCGGCGGGAATTGTCCTGCCGAAGCCGCGCTCTGCCGATGACACCGTTGCACTGGCGGGATTACTCGACAACCTGGAACAGGAATACGGCATCCCGGCCGGCCAGACCGCCGTCCTGCCCTTATGCACGGAGCGCCCGGAGGCATTGTTTCGGCTTGACGGTTACATCGATGCGAGTCCGCGGCTTGCGGGCCTGACCTGGGGTGCAGAAGACCTCAGCGCCGCGATCGGGGCCAGCACCAACCGCGATGACCACGGCAACTGGCTGCGGCCTTACGAGCTGGCGCGTTCACTCTGCCTGATCGCGGCCGCCGCCGCCCGGGTGCCCGCATTAGATACGGTATTCACGGATTACCAGGATAGCGACGGTCTGGCACGGTATGCGGCGAGTGCGCGGCGTGACGGATTTTCCGGCATGCTCGCAATTCACCCGGGGCAAGTTGACGCGATTAATCGCGCCTTCGTGCCGACGTCCGCCGAGATCGAGCGGGCCGAGCGAATTGTCGAGCTGTTTGCGGACAATCCAGGTGCTGGAACGTTGGGGATGAACGGTGAGATGATCGATCGTCCGCACCTGCTGCAGGCCCGGCGGATACTCGAACTTGCGAAGAAACTGGCTGCCAGATAACAAGAAGGCTGACACATGACAGACATTTACCCCGTTAAAGCGGATGTTGCTGCGCGCGCGCTGATCGACGAGTCGGGTTACGACGAACTGTATGCGCGTTCGATCGAAGACAACGAAGGCTTCTGGGCCGAGCAGGCGGAGCGAATCGACTGGATCAAGCCGTTCACGAAGGTTAAGGACGTCTCGTTCGCAAAAGACGATTTGCACATCCGCTGGTATTACGACGGTACGCTCAATGCCTGTTACAACTGCGTGGACCGGCACCTCGATGACAAGGGTGATGATGTCGCGATTATCTGGGAGGGTGACGATCCGGCGCGCGACCTGACGATCACGTATCGCCAGCTCCATGAACGCGTGTGCAAGTTCGCGAATTCACTCAAGGCGCTCGGTGCGAAGAAGGGCGATCGCATAACCATTTACATGCCGATGATCCCGGAGGCCGCTGTGGCGATGCTCGCCTGTGCGCGCATCGGTGCCGTGCACTCGGTCGTGTTCGGCGGGTTTTCGCCGGACGCCCTGGCGGGGCGTATCCATGACTGCGAGTCGAACATCGTTATCACGGCCGACGAGGGTCTGCGTGGCGGCAAGGTCATCCCGCTCAAGGCCAACGTCGACGCGGCGGCAGAGAACCCGAATGTGGTGACGCTCGAGAAAGTTCTTGTCGTCAGGAACACGGGCAACGATGTCAATTGGGTCGAGGGCCGGGATGCGTGGCTGCACGACCTCGAAGCTGAGGTCGATGCCGACTGCCCTTGCGAGGAGATGGGCGCGGAGGATCCGCTGTTCATACTCTATACCTCGGGATCGACGGGCAAGCCCAAGGGTGTGCTGCACACGACCGGTGGTTACCTCGTTTACGCATCGGTCACCCACGAGTATGTATTCGACTACCATCCTGGCGATATTTACTGGTGTACCGCCGATGTGGGATGGGTGACGGGCCACACCTACATCGTGTACGGGCCGCTGGCCAATGGCGCGATCACGATGATGTTCGAAGGCGTGCCCAATTACCCAACGTCATCGCGATTCTGGGAGGTTTGCGACAAGCACAGCGTCAATACCTGTTACACGGCGCCGACCGCGATTCGGGCGCTGATGCGCGAAGGTGACGAACCGGTCAAGCGAACGTCGCGCAAGAGCTTGCGGCTGCTGGGCTCGGTCGGCGAGCCGATCAACCCGGAAGCGTGGGAGTGGTACTACCATGTGATTGGCGAGGGGCGTTGCCCGATCGTCGACACGTGGTGGCAGACGGAAACAGGCGGCATCCTGATTACGCCGTTGCCCGGCGCGACGGCGCTCAAGCCCGGGTCTGCGTCGAAACCGATGTTCGGTATCAAACCCGAAATTGTCGATGGCGAAGGCAACGTGCTCGAGGGCGCGGTCGAGGGCAACCTGATTATCGCCGACAGCTGGCCGGGGCAGATGCGTACGGTCTACGGTGATCACGAGCGTTTCGTCAGTACCTACTTCTCAACCTTCGAGGGCACCTACGTCACCGGCGACGGCGCACGCCGTGACGACGATGGCTATTACTGGATCACCGGGCGCGTTGACGACGTCCTCAACGTGTCCGGACACCGCATGGGTACGGCGGAAGTCGAAAGTGCGCTGGTTGCGCATCAACATGTCGCGGAAGCAGCTGTCGTCGGTTATCCACACGAGATCAAGGGACAGGGCATCTACGCCTATGTCACGCTGATGGAAGGCGTGGAATCCGGCGACGAGCTCCGGTCCGAGCTGCAGCAATGGGTGCGCAAGGAAATCGGCCCGATCGCCAAACCCGACCTGATCCAGTGGGCACCCGGGTTGCCGAAAACCCGGTCGGGCAAGATCATGCGGCGCATCCTGCGCAAGGTTGCCGCCGATGATTACGGTGAGCTTGGGGATACCTCAACGCTGGCCGACCCGGCCGTCGTCGATGATCTGATTGAGAACCGGCAAAACCGGCAAAGTTGATCAGGCTTCGGCCTGGTCGTTTTGCCCGTCGTCAACGTCGACATCCTCGTCGGGAATCTCGTCGTCATTGCTGGGCTCGACGCTTGCGGAGGGAACGAGATCTTCCTTGTTCAGGACAACCGTTTCCTTGAAATCATCGACGCCGCCAAGACGCTTGTACTCGGCGATCTGGCGTTCGTAGGCTTTGACAAACTCTTCGGCGTACATCTGCGGGAAGCGGCCGCTGCCTTTCTCGGTCATGATCGGATACAGGTCCCGATACAGGGGCCAGTACTTGTTCTTGCTGAAAATCCTGGTCAGGAAATTCGTATTTAACGTGCGGTTGAAATCTTCCTCGAGCTCATCCGGCTCGAAGCGGTCGGCAAACTCGGTGAATGCGGCATTCATTGCGTCGAGGAACGCATCCTGGTGAAACAGCAGGTCACGGCAGACTTCGTGCACGGCGTCACGCGGACCCAGGTACTCGCCGTCCCTGCCAATCAGTAACTGCTTGATCGAGTCGTTCGTGTTGGCCGAGAGCTTCAACGGGTTATTGTGCCGCGGCAGCACGGTCGTCTGGTCGAGGCGAAACGCGTTCTTGAGATTCGCGCGGCTGGCCAGCAGCTGCGTCGAACCTTCAACAAATTCGCGCATGACCTCGCCGGCGTTTTGCATCATTTCGGCGAGATCGGTTGAGGGGTGGAACTCTGAACGGCTGATGCCCAGGCCATCGAGGAACGAGTCGAGCAAGTCGGTTGCGACCAGGTCCGCTTCCGCGAGTGGCGTCGCAGGGCTACGCAGCGGATTCGCAACTTCTGCATCAACCTTGGCCTTGGCGGCTTTGGCGATGCCCGTGTCGACTTGAGTGCCAAACAGCGCAGACTGGAACTCGTCGTCGCCGGTAATTTCGTCCTCGTCGAGCAAGGCGATGCCGGTCTTCAGAATGTCTTCTTCGACCAGCGACTCGTTGTGGTCGGGAATCCCGACGTCAGTATCATCGAGTGGCATCACGATGCTCTCACCCTCATCAATCCTGACCTCGATTTCGAAGTCACCAAGGCGCAGGGTGTCGCCATTAAAAAGGCGCCGTGGATTGCCTTTGCCAATCGGTTCGCAATCGCCGTTGACGTAAACGCCATTGGAGCTCGTGTCGACGAGATAGTAGATACCGCCATTGAAATCGATGGTC
>Ga0224508_10001729_pt1 | contig 19353 bp, 20 predicted proteins | sample SF_Jan12_sed_USG_4_FD_170157 | JGI IMG/M metagenome (GOLD analysis project Ga0224508, IMG submission 170157) | Sediment microbial communities from San Francisco Bay, California, United States - SF_Jan12_sed_USGS_21 | ecosystem: Environmental > Aquatic > Marine > Sediment | place: USA... | reverse complement strand
CGACGGCGACCCCGGCGTCGAGGCGGCGGTTATTGTCGGGACCAATACGGGAGGCAGTGGCGGATTCGTGGATCTCGCGATCCTGGACGGGCGGGAGGGGAGCGTCATAAACGTAGCGACGCTGTTCCTCGGCGATCGACTGCGTATACACTCGGTGGCCATCCTCGATGGGGAGGTCGTGCTCGATGCCACGATGCACACGCCCGACGATCCGATGTGCTGTCCGTCCCTGCGTGCCACCCGCCGGTTTCGAATGAAACAGGGTGGCCTGGTGGAGCACGGCCGACCCAACGGGGCCATGGATTACGGTCCGCTCGACGGAGATCTGCTCCCGTGAACGGCGCCGGGGACGGCTCGCTTCGCGGCCGCAGCTTCCTGACGCTGGAGGACTTCACGCCCGAAGAGATCCTCCATCTGCTGGATCTGTCGGCGCAGCTCAAGCGGCAGAAGCGGGACGGGTCGGAGACCCGCGCACTCAGGGGCCTCAACATCGCGATGATCTTCGAGAAGACGTCTACACGAACCCGATGCGCGTTCGAGGTCGCGGCGTTCGATCAGGGCGCGCATGTGACGTACCTGGGACCTACCGGCTCACAGATCGGCCACAAGGAATCCATGAAGGACACGGCCCGTGTTCTCGGCCGGTTGTACGACGGCATCGAGTACCGCGGTTTCGGGCAGTCGCGGGTGGTGGACCTGGCGGATCACGCGGGCGTGCCGGTGTGGAATGGCCTCACCGACGAGTACCACCCGACGCAGGTCCTGGCCGACGTGATGACGATGGTGGAGCACTCGGGCCGTGGGCCCGATGGACTCTCCCTGTGCTACCTGGGCGACGCCCGAAACAATGTGGGCAACTCTCTGCTCGTCGGAGGCTCGAAGCTGGGCATGGATATGCGGATGTGCGGCCCGGAAACAAACTGGCCGGAGTCCGAGCTCGTCGATCGATGCCGGGGGTGGGCCGAGGCGTCGGGCGGGCGGATCACGTTGACCGAAGACCTTGAACAGGGTGTAGCCGGTGCCGACTATCTGTATACCGACGTCTGGGTCTCCATGGGCGAAGATGCGTCCGTGTGGGCCGAGCGGATCGAGCGGCTCCTGCCCTACCAGGTAAACCAGCGCACCCTCGAGCTAACGGGAAATCCGAACGTGCGCTTCCTTCATTGCCTCCCGGCATTCCACGATCGAAATACGACGGTGGGAGAGCGCATCTTCCAGGAGTACGGCCTCGACGGGATCGAGGTGACCGACGACGTGTTCGAATCGGAACACTCAATCGTTTTCGATCAGGCGGAAAACCGGCTCCACACGATCAAGGCGGTGATGGTCGCTACGCTTGGGAGTTGAGTCGGACGCGCACCAGCGATCCAGCCCTCACGCCGATCAGCAGCAGCAGCGGGATCAGCGCGGAGGGTAGCTGCTGTGGCCAGAACGGGAATCCCACCAGGAGGACCCCGATTATGGCGACTGTCAAGGCCATGTAGGCTCCCAGCCATCGCAGTCCCTTGTCCCGGGCGATCGCCCAAGCTGCGATGAGATGCGTCGGGAGCGCCCAGGCCAGATTCAGATTGGCGTCGGTAACGCTGTGCAGCGACACGAACCACAGAAACACGACGACCAGGCCCGCGATCCCCAGCAATCCGAAGAACGTCGCATCGAGGAACCGACGCCTCCCCCTCCGGGCCTTTACGTCCGCCACGGTCAGCAGCGCACCGAGCGCGAACACGATCCACAGCACGATGGACGGCCAGGGGCGATCTGGATCCGGATCCCACGTAATGTCGCTGCCACCCGTAAGCGTGTCGGTCCTTGCGACGAGGGGCTGGGACCGTCCGCCCCGATCGATCTGCCCGGTACCGAGGTACTCCAGAAGCAGCTCGGGTAGGAAGGTCGCTTCCCGCGGCGTGGCCTCCCGGTCGGCCGGCAGCCCGAGGCCGAGATCCATCCCGAAATCCGTCCAGGGAACGCCGGGCAGGTACGGATCCAGAAGCTGCCGGAAACTGCGTCCGGTTGCAGGGGCATCGAAGCTCAATGCGGTGCCCACCGACGCCTCGATGGCGTCAAGCAGTCGCGTGGCGCAGTTGTCGAAGAAGAAGTCGTACTGGTAGTAGCTGTTCTCCGGGCGGGCGTTGATTTCAAGATAGCGAAACAGCTCCTGCTTCTCGCCAGGTGACAGGTTCAACGTCTGCTCGACGGACGCGCGACCGAGCTCTTCCCAGTAGAACGACACGACGCGGCGTGTGTTCTGGACGTCCAGCCGGTAGTTCAGGTCGCCGTACGTGAACCGTCCGATGAAACTGGCGATCTCGGTCGGCGAGGCTCCGAAGTCGAACGTCCCGTAGTTGTAGCTCTTATCGATGCCCAGAACAGGGTCGGAGATCCGGATCGCGCTGTGACCGAACGTTGAATAGAGGTCCTCACCGGGCAAAACCGAGATCAACGACACGTGGGCGGAGGCGGACAGCGCCGGCACGTCCTGGGCGGTCGCGCTCGAAACACCGAACCCGGCGATTGTCGCGACCACGATGGTCGACCCTAGCAGGCGGATGTCGGTACGCATGCCCGCAAACTTACTCCGCGGAGCAGCGCACCTCCAGTGCTCGTCTGTCCGCTACTCCCTGCACGCCGAGTGACAAAAAGGGTCGAAGAACGTCCGATTCGGCGGCCATGGCACTCATATCTCGTCGATGACGAAACGCGTGCATTCGCAACTACATAGAGATCTTTTCCACGGAACTTGATCACGTCTGTATGCTTGCGCACGATTCTGGCCCTTCATCGACGCCGACAAAGGTGCGCACCGGAGATTCTGGATCGCACCGACTTGGACAACGTTCGGGGGACACGATGAAGGTTCTGGTGAAACACGTCTTGAACTCGCTCCGATGGCGCTGGGCGGACCAGCGGGGAGCCGCGTTGATGATTGCCGCAGGCAGCATGGTCGCTCTCGTCTCGGCCATTGCCCTGGCGGTCGACGTCGGCATGCTCACCGTTGCGCGGACAGAGTCTCAGCAGATCGCCGATGGCGCAGCTCTCGCCGGCGCAGGCGCGTTGATCCTGTCGCCCGATAACGTGCCGTTCGCAACGGCTGAGGCGATCAACTTCTCCTCCCGGAACCAGATCCGCGGATCCAGTGCGGTTGTGCTTCCGCAGGACGTCGCCGTGGATATCAACCTGGATCGTGTGACGGTGACTGTCGTACGGACCCAGGCGCGTGGGAATCCTATCGGTACGTTCTTCGCCCGCATGTTTGGCGTGAACACGGTCAACATAACGACGGACGCGACCGCTCAGGCGTCTCCGGCCGGTGGGATCAACTGCCCGCTGCCAATTGCGCTTCCGGATCGCTGGTTCGAGGCTCCCGGCAGCGATCCGAGGAGCTTTGACCCGCAGGAAGGCGACAATTACGTACCGTGGATGAACACGGCTACGGACCCGGTGACCTACAACGACAACTTCACGGGCTACTCGTCAGAAGATATCGGTACGCAGATCACCCTCAAGTCGAATACGGCAAACGGCGACATGCAGCCCTTCTGGTACTACCCCTGGAGGCCACCCAGTCAGTTCGGTGCCGATGACTACCGCACGAACGTGCGCTCGTGCGTTGATCCGTCCGCGGAGTACTCGGTGAACCAGTCCGTTGCCATTGAACCTGGCAACATGGTCGGTCCCACGATGCAGGGCTTCAAGGATCTCATAGATCTGGATCCGCACGCCACATGGAATAGTCAGATGAACTGCATAACGGACGCAACCGAGGCCCTCAGCAGCGATGCTAGCTTCTGTCGCTCGAGTCCACGGGTGCGGCCGATGCCGTTGTTCGATCCCAGGTACGGTCCGGAAACGGCGGCGGAGACATTCAAGTTCACCAACTTCGTCGGGGTCTTCGTGGAAGAGATCAAGGGCCAGGACGTGATCGCGCGCTGGATCGGCTATACGGCACTTCGTCCTGCCTCACCGGGAACCACCTCCACGACTCCGTTCAAGGTGCTGCAACTGGTCGAGTAGCACCGCACGATCCGGCACAGCCGGGGATCCGGCGTGGACAGGATCCAAACGGGCGGGTTGCCGGCGACGGTGGCCCGCCCGTCGTGCATCCGGGTTCCACCCGGCTTACCCTGTCACGACCTGCGGTACCCGGACGTTGTCTAGCTGACGGGCGGATACCGATAGGACGTCTCGGACTTTGCTCCACCGTTCCCGGAAGGGCCGTGGATTTTCAGACTGCCTACCGCGAGTTGTATCCGGCACTTCACCGGTTCGCCCTGCGTCTCAGCGGCGACCCGGACGTCGCGGACGATGTCGTACAGGAAGCCTTCACGCGGCTGATCGATCAAGACCTGCCTCTGGAGGAGGCGCGCCCCTGGTTGTTCGTCGTCGTGGGAAACCTGTTTCGCGACCGGGTGCGGAACCGTGAACGGCGTGCCCGCTTGCTGGCCGCATGGCCGCCCGTACCCGAGACGCCGGAGGCGCCGGATGTGTCCGTGGAGCGGGCCGAACGCGTGGCTCGAGTACGGCAGGCGCTGGACGAGCTGTCGGATCGTGACCGCCGGATGCTGTTGATGCGCGAAGAAGGATTCAGATACAAAGAGATCGCCGAGGCGCTGGGCGTGAACCCGTCCTCGGTCGGTGCGCTCGTCGCACGGGCTCTCAAGCGATTCGTCCGAGCGTACGGAACTTTGGATGAGGCCGATGATTCATCTCGTTGATGCTGATCTGCAAGCCTGGATGGATGAAGAGCTGGATCCGGGTGACCGGATCCGGGTCGCTGAGCACCTGGCATCCTGTGCGGACTGCCGCGACGAACTCGCCGAGTTGCGGGGGGCGGCGGATCTGTTTCGCGATTCTCTCGTAGTACACGATGAGGTCGCGCGGATGCGTGGGCGGTCGGGGGCAGCACGGATCCGGACCGCACGGAGACTCCCGCGTTGGGCGGGCAGGGCTGCGGCCGTGACGCTCCTGGTCGGAGGTGCGGCTGCAGCAGCGATCGTGCCGGGCTCTCCGCTCCGCGGGTTGATCGTCGGCAACGGCCCTGCCGAGATCGGGCAGCCGGTCGAGATCGTGGCAACCGAACTGCCGGAGGCGCCTGGAGCGAGCATCAGCGTCCGGCTGTCTGCCGGCGAACTCAGGGTCCGGGTACGGGAATTTCCGGGCGGCACGCGGATTCGAATCATGCTGATCGAACGGCCGGTTGGAGTCGCGAGCTTGCCTCACGGCGACGCGAGCGCTCGATTTGTGGTAGCGGCGGGTCTGCTTGAGGTGGTCGGGCCGGGGAGCGATGGTGTGGCTTTACCGGGCGACGGAGTGGTTCTGCAGTTGCCGCGCAGGATGAGCCTGGGTGTGGTGGAAGTGGACGGCCACATAGCGGCGCGGGTGTCGGGCGGCCGTATCGAGGCGCAGCGGCAGGTCTCCGATTCGGGAGACGGGGTAGTTATCGAAGTCGGCGGGTAGGCCGCGCCCGCCCCTGGGAGGCGGAGCGCACGGATGACGCTGGGTCTGGCCATTGTTGCGAGCCTTGGGCTCATGGTCCAGGCGGTGCCTGGCACCGTCGGTGGCGTGGTGCGCGGAGCCGGGGATGGTCAGCCGCTCGTCGCAGCGGAGATCGAGCTCGTCGGTACCGGACGAACGACCACGACGGATACCGATGGTCGCTACATCCTCCTCGACGTGCCGCCGGGTGACCGACGCCTCAAGGCTTCGAGATTCGGCTTCTCTCCGCTCTATGTCGATCTGTCGATTCCGGAGTCGGGCTCTGTCGCGGTCGATTTTCATCTGCGCGTGAAGGCATTTCTGATGCCGCCCGTCACGGTGGTGGATCGTCGATCCATTCATGTGGAGGGCCCTGAGCCGTTGAGAGCCGAGCCTGCGGTGCCGGCGCACGCGGCGGTGCGGGTTCTGGACACGTCGCCGGCCGTGACGGAGCTGGGCATTTCGGCAGGGGCGCAAACACTCCTGGGGCCGGACCCCCCGTCACCCGACAACGTTTTGTATGTACGCGGCGCGGGCGCCTCGCTCGACCTGGTGCTGCTTGACGGTGCCCCCGTTCATGCGCCTTTCAACCTCGGGGGTCTCGTCGAGCCCGGGCTGCCGCCGTCCATCCAACGCGCGGAACGCATGCAGGGCGGGGTGACCGCACGCTACGACGGCGGACTGGCCGACGTGTTATTGCTGACGAGTCGCCCGGGCGCCGAAGGCGCAGGTGCGGGCCTGTTCGCGGACATGCTCGCGGCCGGCGGGCATTTCGAGTCGGCATCGAAAGACGTCGGCGCGGTGTACCTGTCGTATCGCTCGCTCCACAACTCCTGGAAGGGCGCGGTCCTGAATTCCGGGCTGCCGCAGCGGTATACGGATGCGCTCGTGCGCACCGATCTGTTCCTCGGGACGGAAGATACGTTGTCGGTAACCCTGTTTCACAATGAAGAGACTGTGCGCCTCGACGCGGACTCGGGATTTGACGAGCCACGTTGGGGGAACGCCGCCGGATCCGTCCGGTACCTGGCTCGAACCGGGATCGGGCGGATGGAGCTGGGCTCGGCCCTGGGCGATTTCAGCACACGGCTGCCAGTAGGCAGCACCGACCCACTGACGGCCACCGGACGCACACGGCGGGCGAGATTGTGGGCCGATTTCGCGAGTCAACTGGGGACCACGGAAATCGGCTACGGTCTCCAGGGCGATCTTCTGAACCTGCGGACGCGCTTCACGGAAACGGCTCCGGCCGACGACACGCTGCGCCTGACCCAACGCGCCTCCGCCGGGGCGATCGGCGCGTGGTTCGAGGGACGCCGGGCGATCGGCCCAAGGCTCGACCTGAAGGCTGGCCTGCGCGCAAACTTTCTGACGGACGGCATGGGTAGTTCTCTGTCACCCAGGCTGCACGTCGGCTGGCAGGCGGCGAAGGATCTGGAGCTCACTGGTTCGGTGGGGCGGTTTCATCAGATGGTCGTCACGCTCGATACCGATTTGCCGGTCGAAACCACGGCGATCGCGGCTTCGGATGGCCGAATCCTGGGATCGATCCTGAGCGACGTAGCGGCGGCCCGCTCGACACATCTGCTGCTTGGCATCACCCACGCTCCGTCGCCCCGCGAGTTGATCCACTTCGAGGCGTTCTGGAAATCGTCGAGTGGTGTTCCCGAGTACGGAAACGGGGCGTTGCGCAACGTCGGTCTCGACCTGCTGTTGGGCCGGCCGCTTACGCCGCGCGTCTCGATGTGGGCTGCCTATTCCCTTGCCTGGGCGTGGGCCGCATTTCCCGATGCGGAAAGTCAGAGCGTCTACTCGGCGCGCCACTTTCTACGCGGCGGGTTGACGGTGGAGACCGTCGATCACCTGAGGCTCGAGGCCGACCTGTCATTCGGCAAGGGGTTGGAATTCGGCGCGATTCCGAGGTCGGAGCGCGCGGCACTCGCGACGGGTACCGCGGGAGGAGCGGAAACTCCCCTGCCCACGGCGCCGGCGAGTCCGGGATCTCCCGGTCCCCAGTCCGTCGTCGTACCGGTGGAAACGGGCAGCCCCATTTTCACCCGGGCGCCAAACGGATCGTATCTACGTTTGAATTTCCAGGTGACGGGCGAGTTCGATGTGCGGTTCTTCGGGCGGGATCAGAAGCTCCTGCCGTACTTCAGGCTCGTCAACGCCCTCGACCGTGAAGATGCGTTGTTCTTCAGGTATGACGGAGAAGAAGACTCGGAGCCAAAGCCGATCGGATCCGTGCCGGTTTTGCCGATCGTCGGTCTCGAGTGGCGGCTCTAGACCCCGCGCTCGCGGCTTCGACCGGGGAAGGCCCGGTCCGGGTCGCCGTCATCGGCGCCGGCCCGGCGGGCTTCTATACGGCAGCCGCTCTCTTCAAGCAGGACGAAGTCGACGTTCGCGTCGATATGTTCAACAGGCTGCCGACGCCGTATGGACTGGTCCGCGAGGGCGTCGCTCCCGACCACGAGTCGATCAAAGCCGTGACGCGGGTATTCGACAAGACGGCTGCTGATCCGCGGTTCCGGTTCTTCGGTAATGTTTCGATCGGCGACGATCTTCCGGTCGTCGAGCTTCACCGTTTCTACCATATGCTCGTGTACGCCGTCGGCGCGCAGTCGGATCGCCGTCTTGGGATCGAGGGGGAAGATCTCAACGGAAGCCATCCGGCAACGATCTTCGTCGGATGGTACAACGGGCACCCGGACTTCGCGGATCTGGAGTTCGACCTGTCGCACGAGCGGGCCGTGGTCATCGGCAACGGGAATGTAGCTGTCGATGTAGCGCGGATCCTCGCCCGCTCAGTCAATGGGCTCGCGGATACAGACATGGCCGACCACGCTCTCGCCGCCTTGCAGGAAAGCCGAGTCCGCGAGGTCGTCATGCTGGGTCGCCGCGGGCCGGCCCAGGCCAAGTTCACCTCGGCGGAACTCAAGGAATTCGGTGAGCTGGACGGCGTGGACGTACGTGTCGACGCCGAACAGTTGGACCTCGACGCAACCAGCCAGGCCCTGGTCGACGAAGAGCGACGCGTGCGGCGCAATCTCGAAATCCTGGAAAGCTTCTCCGGCCGCGAGCCGTCCGGCGCGCCGCGTACGATTGAGTTGCGCTTCTTGACTTCTCCCGTAGAGATCCTCGGGGCCGACGGCCGTGTGACAGCCCTCAAGGTCGAACGGAATCGGCTCGAGACGGGCGCCGATGGATGGCAGCGAGCCACCGGAACGGGAGAGTTCGAGATTCTGGAGTGTGGTCTCGTGCTGCGATCGGTCGGCTATCGCGGTGTGCCGGTGGCCGGAGTCCCGTTCGACGAGAAGCGGTGCGTCATTCCCAACGAACAGGGCCGCGTCACGGATAAGCCGGGCGGAGCCGTTCTGCCGGGAGAATACGCCGTCGGCTGGATCAAACGAGGGCCCAGCGGGATCATCGGAACCAACAAACCGGATGCCGTCGAGACGGTCCGCCACATGCTGGATGATGTCTCCACCATCGATCGAGCGTCCGTGAGTGCCGACCCCGACACCATCGTACGGTACCTGGACGAGCGCGGTCTCCGATACGTGACGTTCGACGACTGGAAGCGGATCGACGCCGAGGAGCGAGCGCGAGGTGAGCCGCGCGGCCGACCCCGCTCGAAGATCGTGCGCGTGGACGAAATGCTGGGCGTCTGCGGCCGGTAGGCCTGCCGCCTCAGCCCGGCAGTGACCGAAGCACCGCCCGCACCGGACTGCCGTCAAATCCGACCAGGCGCAGGGGCAGCGCTATGAGCTCGTAATCTCCCGCGGGAACTTCGTCCAACCTGAGGCCCTCGAGAATCGTCATCCCATGTCTTGCCACGGCGGCGTGGGCCGGGAGGTCTTTCGAATCTGCGGGATCCACGCTCGGGGTATCGATCCCGATGGTGGTCACCCCGGCCTCGGCCATCCAGTCAATCGCAGCGGGAGCAAGCGCAGTGAACTCCGCCGTCCAGACGGTGGGGTCCGGATAGCTCTCGGTCGCCACCAGGAGTCGTGGCGGCAGGGGTCCTCCGGCTGAGCCGAGCGGAGCCAGGACGGCGGCCAGCTGTTCAGCCTCGATGCATCGTCCTGGCTCCGCGCGGATACGTACGACGCGGCAAGGTCCGAGCAGCCGCTCAAGCGGCGTCTGCTCGATTCCCGCTCCGTCGGCCACGTAATGGACAGGCGCATCAACGTGGGCACCGAGATGCACGGTGGCGCGCAGCGTCGATAGTGTGACGCCGTCTCCGTCCTCCAGACGCGCCAGGATGTCGCGCGTGAGCGAGGTGTCGCCCGGAAACACGGCCAGCCTCGTGTCCAGCGGGGGAGAAACGTCGAACAGATCAGGCATCATGCGTATCCTGGGTTTGCAGCTCAGCCGCCACGAGATGCGCTGCCCGCCAGGTTTCGTGAAAGGTGTTGAACAGCGGCGCCGGCGCCAGTCGGACGACATCGGGTTCTCGCACGTCAACGTCGAGGCCCGCCGCCGCCAGCCTGCGCTGCGCGCGTCGTGCATCTGCCGTGACCAGCGACAACTGTGCGCCCCGTCGCTCCGGGTCCGTCGGAGTGATGCAGCGGAGCAGAGGCCCCGCGAGGTGTTGGAGAAGCTGCTCGAGGTAGCCCGTCAGCCGAATCGATTTGTCCCGGATCCCAGGCATCCCGGCCTCCACGCATAGCTCCAGCGCGGGTCCGAGGGGTGCCAGCGCTAGAACCGGAGGGCAACTGATCTGCCATCCGGCCGCGTCGCTGCGAGGCACGAAATCGTCCTGTCCCTGCCAGCGAAATCGAGCGACGGGGTCGTTCCCCCACCAGCCGCCGAGTCGGAACCGGTCTGCATTCCGGCCGTGCTTTTCTGGCACGAACAGACCGGCGACGGCTCCGGGTCCGCCGTTCAGGTACTTGTACGTGCACCAGGCGGCGAAGTCTACGCCCCAGTCACTCAGCGCGAGCGGGACGTTGCCCGCGGCATGGGCCAGGTCGAAGCCCACCAGGCAGCCGGCGGAATGAGCGGCCTCCGTAATACGAGCCATGTCGAGCAGCTCGCCGGTGAGGAAGTTCACACCGCCCAGGAACACAACCGCGATCTCGTCGCCCCGGTCACGAAGAATAGTTTCTATCCCCTCGATCCCGATGGGACCGTACTCCCCATCACCCACCTCGATGATGCCTTCCTTCGGATCGACTCCGTGCCAGTTGAGCTGCGTCTGAACCACGTAGCGGTCCGACGGAAAGCACGGCCGTTCGATGAGCACCCCGGTCCGCTTCCCCTCGGGGCGATAGAAGCTCGCCATCAGGAGATGCAGGTTCACGGATAGCCCGTTCATCAAGGCCACCTCGTGGGGTGCTGCGCCCACGATCGATGCCATCGTATCGCGGTACCGTACGTCCAGGTCCGCCCATGAGGCCGGTGGCTCGAAGTAGCTGTCGACTCCACGCCTCGACCAGGCGTCCAACTCCCGTGTCACGACCTCACGCGCGCCGCAGGGCAGGGGGCCCAGCGAGTTGCCGAGGAAATAGATCCTGGACGCGTCACTTCCGGGTATCTCGAATCGTTCGCGGAATCGAGCGAGCGTATCAGCCTCGTCGAGTTCGCGTGCGAACCCCTCGTCCGCCCGGAAGGTCTGTTCCCTCACCGGTCCACGCTCCGGCTGAGCACCATCAGACGCGCGTACTTCAACCATACCGAGTGGGCGTCGAGGCCCGCGAGGAACAGGCCACGCCAGCCGAGCAGGAACCCTCGCTTCAACAAGAACCCCCTCAGGAACCTCAGGGGCGGGCGAATCAGAAGATCCAGGACTCGGCCTCTCCTGCCGCTCTCGAACAACCGTGCCGCGCTGATGGCGGCGTAATCGTCCAGCGTTCGGAGGTGTTCATCGAGACTCCGATACGGGTAGTGCAGAAGGTCGCCGCGTAGTTGCCGCACGGCGGCGTCCGTCTCCCAGCGGTCATGAGGATCCTCACCCCCCCAGCTTCCCCGCCGGCGATCAAACAACCGCAGTTGACGGTTCGGGTACCAACTCCCGTACCGGATCCAGCTTCCTAGATGATGGGACAGTCGGGGCATCGACCACCCACCGATATCGGCGAACCCCCCGTCCCGGAGGGCGATAATCTCGTCTCTCAACTCGGTGGACAGTCTCTCATCTGCATCGACGGCGAGAATCCAGTCGTGCGCGGCTTCGTCGACGGCGAACTGCTTCTGGGCCCGGTGACCCGCCCAGTCTCGCTCTATGACCCGTGCTCCCGCCTCCTCGGCGACGTCTCTCGTAGCGTCACTCGAGTGCGAATCCACCACGAGAATTTCGTCGCAAACGTCCAGCGAGGCGAGGCAATCGCCGATCCGGTCGGCCTCGTTCATCGCAACGACGCATGCCGAAATCCTGCCAGTCCGAGGCGATGCAGATCCGTCGTCAGGGCCAGATGATGGCTTGTCCATACGCCCAGTGTTCGGTCGGTGGCTCGCGCCTGCAAGGTCGCGTTGACACTCCGGACGAATATCGTCTACCTTGAGCCACGATGTGCGGAACGCGCGTCAGGTGCGATCCTGAATACCATTGGCTGCAACAGGGCTCAGTGCCAGGAGAGACGAATGCGGACGACCGGCAGGGTCAAGTGGTTCGACAACGCGAAGGGCTACGGCTTCATCACGATGGAAGACGGGTCCAAGGACTGCTTTGTCCACCACACGGCGATCGATGGCAACGGATTCAAGACCCTCGAAGAGGGCGAACTCGTCGAGTTTGAAGTCACGGAGGGTGAGAAGGGTCCGGCCGCGGCCAACGTGGTTCGGTTGGGCACCGATGAAGCGAGCGCCGATGAGGCGGGCACCGATGAGGCGGGTAGCGAAGAGGTGTTCACCGAAGACGAATACACCGAAGACGAATACACGGAAGATGTGAGCGCCGAAGACGAGTAACGATTAAGGCTGACAGCGATCCCGTCCGGTTCAGCCGTGGCGCCGCCCTCAGGCAGGGGCGGCGCTTTTTTCGTCCCCCGAGAGACGCGTCCCCGCATGCATGAATTGCGGAATAACTGGTTCATGAGTCCCCCCGTGTCTACTTTTGTGGTCCGAGTCGGAAGATGGCCGTCGGCCACCTCCGATCGTACGACGGAGCACAATGGGAGGCCGTACTGAGCAGCATCGTAACACCTGAGGCCGGTCCGGCCTCCGAACGCCTCCTGTTGCATCGAGATCTCACGCGCTTTCCCGCGGAGTTGTTCCAGTTCGATCCGAGGATCCGCGAGGGATGGTTGTCCGATCGGTACTTCGTGCGTGCGGCAGCGACGCTGAAGCATGCGGGCCGGGATCCAGTGGTCACCCTGCAGGTATTTGCGCGTCGCAGCGGCAGAGTCGCGGGTCTCTACGAATGCGTACGGATGCTTCAAACGCAGCTTGCTTCCGGGTACGACTACCGGGATCTCGACGTCTGGACCCTGCGCGATGGGGACCAGATCGAACCCTGGGATGTGGCTTTCCGGATTACCGGCCCGTACGTCGGTTTCGCGCATCTGGAGACCACCATCGACGGAGTGCTGGCGCGCCGGAGCCGGGTGGCCACCAACGTGTCCAGGGCCGTGGCGGCGGCGGGGGAGGTCCCCGTGATCTACTTCGCTCCACGGCACGATGACTGGCGCATCCAGACCCCCGACGGCTATGCGGCCCGAGTCGGTGGCGGTCAGAGCGTATCCAGCGATGCCGGTGCCGCATGGTGGGGAGGCGAGGGTGTCGGCACGATGCCCCATGCGCTCATAGCTGCCTACGGGGGCGACGTCGTCGCAGCCACGATCGGGTTCACCCGCTACGTGCAGGAACACGAGCCCGACGTTCCGGTTATCAGCCTGGTCGATTTCGGCAACGATTGTGTGGAGGACTCTCTCGCGGTCGCGAGGGCGATGCGAACCGAGTTTGGCGAGGGTGTGCTTCATGGCGTCCGGTTGGACACGAGCGGATTGCTCATCGACAAGTCGCTTGTAGGCGATGAGATGTTGTGGGGGCGCGAGGACCTGCGCGGAGTGAATCCGCACCTGGTGCGAAAAGTCAGAGCGGCCCTCGACGCTGAGGGGTTCGACTACGTGGGTATAGTCGTGAGCGGCGGATTCACGCCTCGCCGCATCAAGAAATTTGCGGAACTCGATTTGCCGATCGTCGCTTACGGAGTCGGTAGCAGCGTACTCGGGCGCGGCAACGAGCTCGACGGGGTCGTACCGGACTTCGACTTCACCGCGGACATCGTGGAAGTGGATGGCGAATCGGTGGCCAAGGTCGGCCGGCACCGGCTCGACAACCCGAATTTGCTGAAGATCGACTGGGAGCTTCTGGCACGTGCGGATGCGGGGGAATCCTTTGACTGAGCCCGCTCGCCTCGTCGGCTGGGTCGTGGACGTCCAGAACGACTTCATGCGCCCGCCTTCAAAGGGTGGGCGGCTGTACGTTTCGGACCTGACGGATTCTACGGATGCCGGAGCCATCAATGCGCAGGAGACGATAGAGCGTGCGGTCGCATGGATGCACGAGAACTGCGACGCCGTAGTGTTCTCGGCCGATTGGCATGGGCCGGACGACGCGGAGATCGACGCCGTGGCTCCCGATCCCACGGTCGGTACGTACCCACCACATTGCATGGGCCGATCCGACGATCCCCACACTGCCGAAGGCGCTGAAATCCTCGAGTCGATCCGGCCCGGAGATCCGCTCGTGCTGGACATTCCGGCGTGTGTGGAACCAGTAGAAATCGCCCGTCTGGCCCTCGCCGATCGTCGCCCCGTTGTGATCCGCAAGAACCAGTTCGACGTATTCACGGGCAACCCCGGGACCGAAGCGTTCGTCCGTGCGCTGGCGGATCAACTTGACGATCCGCAGTTCGTCGTTGTCGGCGTATCGCGCGACGTGTGCGTGACCAGGGCCGTCGACGGCTTGCAGGAGCGTGGGTATCGGACCGTCGCTGTAAGCGATGCGACCTGGGGGCTGGGACTCGAGGCAGAGGCGGACACACTCAACAGATGGCGCCTGGGAGGCTTGGTGGCGACCTTCGAGGAGCTGGTCGGAGCGGTTTCGGACGGGGCATGAAGGTCTCGGGGTTCTCGTTCTGCCGAAATGCCGTCCGGCTGTACTATCCGATCGAAGAATCTATCCGCTCGGCCTTACCCATCGTCGACGAGTATGTGATTGCGGTTGGCGAAGGCGACGACTCGACCAGGTCGGTGATCGAATCGATCGGTGATCCGAAGATCCGCATCATCGACACGCAGTGGGACGAGAACCAGTTCGTTCGTGGCCAGACCAACTCTGAACAGACGAATATCGCGCTCGACGCATGCGAGGGTGATTGGTGCGTGTATCTTCAGGCCGACGAAGTCCTGCACGAGGTCGATCATCCGGCGATTCTAGAGGCCATGCGTGAGTCCGCAGACCGGCCCGAGGTCGAGGGTCTCCTGTTCGACTATCTGCACTTCTGGGCAACCTACGACCATGTGCAGCGCGCCAGAAACTGGTACCGACACGAGGTACGAGCGGTGCGAGGCGGGATCGGTGCACGCTCGTGGACCGACGCCCAGGGATTTCGAATCGCGGGTCGCAAGCTGAAGGTCGTACCGAGCGGTGCTCGCATCTTCCATTACGGCTGGGTACGCCCGCCGCGCCTGATGAATCAGAAGACGATTGCGCTGGCTACGCTGTACCATGGGCATGACGGAGCGAAGGAACGCCACCCCGACGCGGATGCGCCCTTCGATTATGGTCCGCTGACATACCTCGAACGGTTCGCTGGCACGCATCCGGGAGTGATGGCGCAGCGTATACGCGATCGCGATTGGGAGTTGCCGGATCCGGGGCCGCAGGGCATGGCCCACGAGCACAACCGATGGTCAAGCCGGGCGCTGGGGTGGGTAGAACGCAACATCCTCGGGACGCGACTCGGCGAGTACCGGAACTACGAACTCCTCGACTGACGGGGGCTATCATGACGACGGATTTGCAGGGTGTCCCGTGGGTGGGTCCGAGTACGGAACGGGCTCTCCTGGAGGTCGGCGTCAAGCGGGCGGACGATCTTCGGTCGCAGCAGCCCGACGAGCTGTATGATCGGCTGTGCAATGTGCGAGGCGAGCGGATCGATCCCTGTGTGAAGTACGTGTTCAGGTGTGCAGTCTATTGGGCCACGACGCCCGACCCGGACCCCGAGTTGCTGAAGTGGTGGAACTGGAAGGACGGAGCCTGAGGTATGCGCCGTCCGCTCATCGCCGCGAACTGGAAGATGAATCTCGGCCGTGCCGACGAGGCACTCGCCCTCGTGCGGCGCCTGCGCCCACCGCTGAGTAGGCTCGAGCGGATCGAAGTCGTCGTCTGCCCGCCGTTCACTGTTCTGTCCCCGTTGGCAGAGGTGCTGGCTTCGTCGCCCATCGCGCTCGGCGCGCAGAACGTACACGCGGAAGAAGCAGGTGCGCATACCGGCGAGGTGTCGGCATCGATGCTTACCGGCCTATGCGAGTACGTGATCGTGGGCCATTCGGAGCGGCGCGCCGCCGGTGAAACGGATGCCGCCGTGAACGCCAAGGTCATCGCCTGTGTAGAGAACGCGCTGACTCCAATTGTCTGCGTCGGCGAGAATCGTGCTCAACAGGAGGCGGGAGACACCGATGCGACCGTGGTTGGCCAGGTCGCAAACGCACTGGAGGGGCTCACGGTGGAGCAGGTCCGGGAATGTGTGATCGCCTACGAGCCTATCTGGGCTATTGGAAGCGGCCGCGCGGCGACCCCGGCGGCTGCTAACCGCACGATGGGCCTGGCGGTGCGCGGGAGCCTTGCGAACTCGTTTGGCGAAGAAGCGGCGCAAGCCGTACGCATCCTGTACGGCGGTAGCGTAACTGCAGCCGTGATAACCGGTTTCATGGCGATGCCGGAGATCGACGGGGCCCTCGTCGGTGGAGCGAGTCTGAACCCCGAGTTCGCCGATCTGGCTCGACAAGCCTCAGATGCCGCGCTCTCTTCGTGATTTAGTTGAACGATCTACTAAGAACTACCCGCTCAGCATCACTTCGTCTATCACACCGACGATGAGCGCCCGGATGGCTCCGGGGTCCAGCCCCAGTATCTGACGCGCGCCGTTGCCTTCATCCAGCACCAGAACGGTGTCGGCGGACCCTGCGCTCACGGTGTCGACCGCGATGTCGTAGTCGTCTGTTTCGTTTCCCTCAGCATCCAGTTTGCTCACCAACAGCATGCGATGGCCTTCGAGGTGGCCGATCTTGATCGTCGCCACTACGGATCCGGTAACTCGGCCGACATACATGGTCAGGCGTACCGGTGGACGTCGTCGATGATGCCTGTGATCGAAAGATCGACAGGCACGAAGACATCGGGTAGCGCCTGGGCGGCCTCCCGGCTTCCCACGACGAACACCAGCGAGCCGGGTCCCGCGTGGGCGGTGGCATCGGCGGCGACCTGGGGGCGGCCCCGGTCCGACAACTGTTTGTCGAGTAGCTGAACCACCATCAGCTTCACGCCCTCCAGCCCGTCGTACTTCTGGCTGGCAACGACGGTACCGATCACCCGTGCGAACTTCATTTCGACTCCACCGTGCGTTGGCTGAATGGCGTCGCCGCCGAGACGTTGTCCCACATCTCGGGGTGCAGCTGGGGAATGACTACGCGCTGGACAAGCAGTTCAGGTCGATCCAGAGCGCCGACCCCGCTCTCGACGGCAATCGCGACGTCCGCCACGACGCCCGAGTAGAACACGATCCCTTTGCCGCCGAGGCCGTCGGCCAGCCGGACCTCGACCAGGCGCACGTGGGCGCTTTTGAGCCCGGCGTCCGCGGCCTGGATTGCGGCCGCCGCCGTCATCGTTTCCACGACGCCGATGGCGTCTCGCGGATCGGGTACACGGCTCCCGGTGATCGCCTCGACAACACCCGGGTGGACATTCGGCAGGAAGACATGGTCGAGGACCGTAGAGCCACCGACTTCGCGTCCGGCGAAAAGCGACTCCTCGACGTCGGCCACCGCTCCGCCGATGAGCACGAGGTAGCGTCCCGGCTGCACGGTACCGGCGCGGATCGTATTGATGGGTGCGCGCTTGACCATGGCGTCGGCCGCTTCGATACCGGACGCAATGCTCGAGAAGTCGACAAGGGCGAGGGCAGGTTCAATCATCCGACGACGCCCGCAGTCAGTCGAAGCATTCCTAAACGATCCGGAAGTAGTCCTTGAGGACACAGCGCCGGATGCGGCTGAAGCTGATCGGGCTGGTCACGCCCTCTCCGGTCGGGCTCGCGATGGTGAAGGAGCAGTATCCCTCGCCGCCGTACCCGAGCCCGTCGAACGACGCCCCGTTCTTTACGAAAATGCTGCAGTCCATCACGCGTGCCATGCGACTCAGGTTGTCCAGGTTCTTGGAGTGCATGACTGCCGTATGACGGAACCCGTGCTCGGCCGTTTTACCGAGATCGATCCCCTCGTTGGCGTCGCGTACACGCACAACCGGGTGAATCGGCATCATCTGTTCCGAGAACACGAGTTGGTCGTCCTTCTCGACTTCGGCCAGGACGAGCCGGACCTCGTCCCCGGCGTCGATCCCGATGGCCTTGAGGAGGACGTTGGCGTTCTTGCCGATGAACTCCCGGTTCATCACGCCGTGCCTTCCCCGGGGCGGAACCTCGGTGAAGATCGATGTCTTCAGTTGCTCGATCTGCGCGGCGTCAATCTCGAACGCGCCATTGGCGCACATGGCACGCTTGAGTTCATCGGCGATGGACGCGACGGCGAACGTCTCCTTCTCGTCCGTACAGATGATGTTGTTGTCGAACGAGGCGCCCCGGACAATGTCGCGGCCTGCCTTTTCCAGGTCAGCAGTTTCGTCAACGACCACGGGAGGGTTTCCCGGGCCCGCGCAGATCGCCCGTTTTCCGCTCGACATGGCCGCCTTCACGACGCCCGCGCCTCCGGTGACCGTCAGGATGTTCACGCCCTTGTGGCCCATGAGAGCCGCAGCGGATTCGATGGTTGGTTCGGCGATGGCCGTCACAAGATTGGCGGGCCCTCCTGCCTCGATGATCGCATCATTGGCCAGCTGAACCGCCTTGTTGGAGCTATTCCTGGCTCCAGGGTGGGCATTGAACACGATGGCGTTGCCGGCCGAGACCATACAGATGGTATTGGAGACGACTGTCGATATCGGATTCGTGCTCGGGATGATGGATCCGATCAGACCGTATGGCGCGTATTCAACGACGGTCAGGCCCGCATCACCCGTCCAGGCTGTGGAGGTCAGGTACTCCGTGCCGGGAGACTTGTCCGCATTGAGCAGGATCTTCTCGATCTTGTCCTCGTAGCGGCCCATCCCGCTTTCCTGCCATGCCTCGTACGCCAGGGGTTGGGCGTTCTCTCGCATTGCCCGCCGAATGTGGGCGATCATTGTCTCCCGGATGGACAACGGCAGGTCCTGCAGCTGGCGAAATGCCTTGCGTCCAGCTTCTACGGCGGAGTCCACGTCCGGGAACAGATTGTCTCCGTGGCGCGGCGACGGCGACGCCGCCGGGGGGCTCACATTGACCACCGGTTCGGGTCTCGGCCCATGCGTCCCGGGCTCCGGATGATGCAGCTCCGACATGACCCGGTCGATCACGGTCTGGATTTGTGTGTCGTTGATCATCCGCTGTCACCCGCCTTATCGAACGTCACACGGCCATTGACCTCCACGGTGTCGACGATTGCCATGACGACGCCGTCGCATGGACGGTTCTCCGTCACCCTGGTCTGGCGGGCGGAACTCCCGGTCGCGTACAGCACGACCTCGCCCAGACCGGCGCCCACGGCGTCAGCCGCGACGATGCTGGCCCCAGTTTCCTTCCCATCGACGTCCAACTGCTTCAGGAGAAGGAACTTCAAGCCC
>Ga0224508_10001728_pt1 | contig 19361 bp, 16 predicted proteins | sample SF_Jan12_sed_USG_4_FD_170157 | JGI IMG/M metagenome (GOLD analysis project Ga0224508, IMG submission 170157) | Sediment microbial communities from San Francisco Bay, California, United States - SF_Jan12_sed_USGS_21 | ecosystem: Environmental > Aquatic > Marine > Sediment | place: USA... | reverse complement strand
TTTGCATGCGTGGTTGGCACGTAGGGGTTTTGTGGATGCAGTACCAGGGAAACGCCGACGGCCTGAAACTTTTTGCCGGCCAGCTCCGGCCGCGACCTGGTTGCCGATGGCGGCATCTCGTCGCCATATACGTGGGAAAAGCCGACGCCCGCCTGCTCGAAGACACTACCCCCGGCGAGTACCCGGCTCTCGCCGCCACCGCCGCCGGGTCGATCCCAGGAATCGCGTTGAAACGCCGCCTTGCCGTCCAGCAGCTCGAGTTCAGCGCAGATGCGATTCTGCAGCGCTACAAGATAGATTTTTACGTCGTCGATATTGCTCATTGTTTGCGGGCTCGTAGCACCTGGCCTGTCAAAAGGTCGCGAATTTCAGACGGGCCGGACGCGGATCCACAGTCGCCCGGAACGATATAGTCTACACGTTGCATGAACTGTCGACGGAGCACAAAACGGTTGCGTGCGATTGGCCTTCCGGAAATGTTGGCGCTGGTCGACACCAGCGGCGATTCGACTTCGTTGCATAGCGAAAGAGCGACGGGATGCGTGGTTAATCGCACGGCGATTCCATTATTGTCGCCGCGGAGAATTGGTGTGACCAACGGGCCGGGTGGTGCGATCCAGGTTATCGGGTGCGATGGGTCCGGACTCGGCAATAACGGCAGCGTCGCGGCATCGATCCAGCCGTCGAGCTGATCGGCGGTTGCGGCTATCAGGATAACGCCCTTGCGGACGTCGCGTCGCTTAAGCTGCAGCACACGCACCACGGCCAGGACCTCATCAGGCAGGCAGCCGAGGCCAAATACACCTTCGGTTGGATAAGCGATCACGCCACCCTGGAGCAATGCGTCGGCGGCACGTTTCACAAAAAGCATCGCTTGGCGCTCAACCGGCTTTTTTCTTGGCCTTCTTCGCGGTCTTCTTCTTTGCTGTTTTTTTCTTCGTTTTCTTTTTGGCTTTCTTCCTGGCAGCCTTTTTCTTCGTTGCCTTTTTCGCAGCCGTTTTCTTGGCGACCTTTTTCTTGCCGCGTCGCCCGCGCTCGGGCGCCGCCGCGAGCAGCTCTTTACACTCCTCGAGGCTCAGCGATTTGGGGTCGCGATCTTTCGGCACGCGCGCGTTTTTCGACTTGTCGGTGATGTACGGACCGTAGCGGCCGTTCAATACCTGGATGCCTTCGTCCTCGAAGTCGCGAATAATGCGATTGGCGTCATCGATCTTCTTCTGCTCAATCAGTTCGAGCGCGCGTGGTAATTCGATCGTGTAGGGATCTTCGTCCTTGATGGAGACGTATTTGTCGCCATAACGGACATACGGACCGAAACGTCCGATACTGGCTGACACGGAAAGGCCGTCCGGCGTCTCGCCGAGCTTACGGGGCAGCTTGAAAAGCTCCATTGCAGTCGCAAGGTCAATGTCGTTCATCTTCTGCCCGGGCCGCAAGCCGGCGAAGCGAGGTTTTTCCTCGTCGTCCTTCGTGCCAATCTGCACGAAGGGCCCGTAACGTCCCATGCGGACCGTGACCGGCTTGCCACTCTTCGGGTCCGTGCCGAGTTCGCGCGCCTGTGCCACCTGTTCGCGAGTCACCGACGTCTCTTTCTCCTCGCACAGCTTGCTAAACGGGCGCCAGAAATCATCGAGCAGGGGCACCCAGTCCTTCTCGCCCAGGGATACCGCGTCCAGGTCATCTTCGAGTCTGGCCGTGAAATCGTAATCGACGTACTGTTTGAAGTGCTCGGTCAGGAAGCCGTTCACAATTCGGCCAATGTCGGTGGGCAGGAACCGCTTGCCGTCCATTTCGACATACTCGCGATTCTTGAGTGTCGCAATGATGCTGGCGTACGTCGACGGCCGGCCGATACCGTACTCTTCGAGCGTCTTGACGAGACTTGCCTCTGTGAAACGCGGCGGTGGCTCGGTGAAGTGTTGTTCGGGGCGCAGCAGATCCAGCTTGATCGTGTCGCCTTCCTCGATCTCCGGCAACAGGCGATCCCCGTCATCATCCTTGCTGTCGTCCTTACCCTCCTGGTAGACAGCCATGAAGCCCGGTTCGACCAGCACCGAGCCGTTGGCCCGCAAGGTGTGGCCCGCGGCCTTGTCGCCGGCCGCCATGTCGACAGCGACGGTGTCGAACACTGCCGGCACCATCTGGCAGGCCATCGTGCGTTTCCAGATCAGCGAATACAATTTGAGCTGATCGGAATCCAGAGAGCTCTTGATGTCGTCCGGCGCGTACGCGACCGATGTCGGCCGGATCGCTTCATGCGCTTCCTGCGCGTTCTTGGATTTATTCTTGAATTCGCGCGGCGACGCCGGAACATTCTTCGCCCCGTAGCGCGCCGCGATCAAGTCACGAATCTCCTCAATGGCTGAATTCGCCAACGTAACCGAATCGGTGCGCATGTAGGAAATCAGCCCGACATTGCCCTCGCCCGGCAGCTCGATGCCTTCATAGAGTTTTTGTGCGACGCGCATCGTGCGTTGCGTGTTGAAACCGAGCTTGCGAGACGCCTCCTGTTGCAGCGTGGAAGTCGTGAACGGCCCTGCCGGGTTACGGCGGCGCTGTTTCTTGCTGACGCTGAAGACCGACAAGTCTCCATCCGCGGCTGCAAGCAGTGTTTTTTCTACCGCTTGCGCCGCAGCCTCATTTGTAAAGCTGAACTGCTCGACTTTCTCGCCCTTGTAGCTGATCAGCCGGGTTGTAAACGGCTGACCGTTCTTGCTGACATCGGCCTCGATAGACCAGTATTCGCGCGCCTTGAACGCTTCGATTTCCAGTTCGCGCTCGACAATCATGCGTAGCGCAGGGCTCTGTACGCGGCCGGCGGAGAGGCCGCGCTGCACCTTTTTCCACAACAGCGGCGACAGGTTGAAGCCGACGAGATAATCGAGCGCGCGTCGCGCCTGCTGCGCGCCTACCAGGTCGCCGGACAAACCGCGCGGATGGGCCACGGCATCCTGCACCGCCTGTTTGGTGATCTCATGAAAGACAACGCGATGCACGCCTTTTGCATCAAGTGCCTTTTTCTCTTTCAGGAGTTCGATCAAATGCCAGGATATGGCTTCGCCTTCCCGATCCGGGTCAGTCGCGAGATACAGCGCGTCGGCTTTCTTTAACGCGCGGATGATCGACTTGACATGTTTCTCATTGCGTTCGATGACCTGGTACTTCATCGCAAAGTTGTTATCGGGGTCAACAGCACCCTCTTTCGGCACAAGATCGCGAACATGGCCATATGAGGCCATGACGTCGAAATCCTTGCCAAGGTATTTGCTGATGGTCTTGGCCTTGGCAGGCGACTCAACTATGACGAGATTTTTTGGCATCGTGTTTAACAGTGTCCCAGTAACGCAAAACCGCGGGCTATGCCGCGGTTGAGATACATGCTTGTAAGCAATGTGTCAAGGAATCGCTATCTCCAGCTAGTGAATTGACCCCGATCCTTCTTCAAAAACGAGGTCCTCCATACGCGCGTAGGCAAGCTCCTGACCGGGCTGGCTGAACAGCACCATGAGCACGACCCACTTGATCTGCTCGACGTCGATATCCGGGGTTTCCAGCGCCAGCAGGCGATCAACCAGCAGCTCGCGCTGCGGCGGCGACAGAATGCCGATCTGCTCCAGATACGTAATGTAACCACGACACGCCGAGTCGAGACGGTCGTGCTCAAATTCATTAAAGATGCGGGTACCGTGCGGCGTTTGTTTACCGTGTTCGAGACTCTGCTGCTGGTCAGTCAGCGCGTCCAGCCAATGCAGTGCGCGGTCGATTTCGAGATCACCGAAGCCAGCGCGGGATAACTCCATGCGCAGTTCGTTTTGGTCCGGCTCGGGGTCTTCTTCTGTGTCGACGTAGGTTTCAAACAGATACATCAGTACATCGAGTACGTTTTCTTTCATGCCTGGAGCGGCTCCTTGCGTTGTCTTTTACTAAAGGCTTAACCTGCTAGGGCGTAACGACCACCGGACAATGACTCCACTTCTCCATGGAGCTCCAGAATCAGAAGCATGGAGGAAAGCTGCTCGATCGTCAATGAGGATTGAGCAGCCAGTTCATCGATTGTGAGTGGGTCGTGGCTCAGCAACTGCCGCAAATCGGCGTAATCATCGTCCAGTGTTAACGATGGCTCATCTTCGGCCACACTGTCCGTCGCGCTCTGCAGCATGTGCCCCGTGAGCGGCGCAAGCTCGGAGATTATGTCATCCGCCGTCTCGACGAGCTTGGCGCCCTGCCGGAGCAGCGCATGGCAACCACGGGCCAGCGGGTTGTGGATGGAACCCGGCAGGGCAAACACCTCGCGCCCCTGCTCGGCCGCGAGCCTTGCCGTGATCAGCGAACCGCTGCGGCGGGCCGCCTCGATCACAAGCGTGCCAAGACTACACCCGCTGATCAGGCGGTTGCGCTCGGGGAAGTGCCAGCGCTCGGGCCGGGCGCCCAGCGGGTACTCTGTCACCAGTGCGCCGTTCGCCGCAATCGTATGCGCCAGTTCGCGGTTGGCGGCAGGGTAGACCCGATCGATACCATGGCCGAGCCAGGCCACGGTGGGACCATCGACATCGAGCGCGCCGCGATGTGCCGCCGTGTCAATTCCCTGCGCGAGACCGCTGACTATCGCGAAGCCGCGCCTGGCCAGATGACGGGAAAAGTCGACGGCGTTGCGTACGCCGCCCTGGGTCGGGTTGCGGCTGCCTATGATCGCCAGCGCCGGCAAGTGCAGCGCATCGGGGTTGCCGTTGATGTACAGGAGCAGGGGCGGACCGGGGATCTGCGTCAGCAAATTCGGATAGTCGCTTTCGCCGTAAGCGGCAATATGGTGCGTCTCATCGGCAAGCCATGCCATCGCCTGGTCGATGCGTTGATTGTCGGGCGACCCGATCGCCGCGCATTTTTCTTCGGCAAGCCCGGCGGCTTGTAACCGGCTGAGTTTCTGCGAAACGATTTCCTCGGCGCTGCCAAACTGTGCCGACAGGTGCTCAAGCTCTGGCACACGTACGTGTGCTAGGGCCAGTACCAGTCGCGCGCGCACATCGAGTTCCATTATTCAATTTCCAGCACCGAGGCCGCCCGATTCTACCGTTAATGGCGCAGGGACTCGCGCCGAGTTACCGAGGGGAATACGAGGAATGGACAAAAAAACGGCGCCGATGCGGCGCCGTTTCAATCTAATCGATCATGCAATCAGGAGGGGTTTCGTACCGTATCGAGAATATGAATGGCGTCGGTCGCCTCCATGACAAGACCGTAGCTGATGCGGTCGTACGACTTGAATACCATCAGGGTGCCGGCCTTTTCGTCAGGCAGTCTGACCTTGCCACCTCCGATGCGGTCTTTGACGACTTTGCCGGCCTGATAAATGCTCAGAACATCACCGACGGCCAGTCCATTGTTCGCGCCGCGGTTTAACACCACGACCTGGTACTGACCGATCTGTGTAACGCCGTTAACAACCGAAATAATGCGGCCATCGATCTGGCTCGACGGTGCTTTCGGGAAGAAATTCAGCGCGACCTCGACGGCCGCAGGAATCAGCTTGTCGCCGGCAATGCCTTCCTGCACGGTACTCGTGAGAGCGACGGTTGCCGGGTCACCGCCGCGACGCAAGCTGCCCTCGCCGATGAGGTGGCCCTGATAGCCGATCAGGCGATTATCGTCCGGGTCGCGCAGTTCATCGCCGACATGAACCAGGTTGAAGCGCGAAGCGCCACTATCCTGCGCCAGTCCGCGAACGTAAATTTCGTTGCCCGCCGCTGCGATCAGGTGATCGCCGCGTGTCTGGAGCAGATACGGCAACGTGTCCGCCTCGCCTTTTTCCAACACCAGGCCCGAACTCAGGAACGACGCGACTGACTCATAAGGAATGCTGGTAATAGCGTCAGTGAGGGGAGTCACGCGAGCTTGCGGGGACAGGCGAAACGTCGACGCGCGAATGTTCGTAATACGCGGCTGTCCGTCGATATAGACGAGCCCCAGCACATCTCCGGGGTATATAAGGTGCGGGTTTTCAATCTCGGGGTTGACGTACCAGATTTCCGGCCAGAACCACGGGTCTTTGAGAAACGTGCCCGAGATATCCCACAGGGTATCGCCAACTCTAACGACGTACTCGTTGGGCGCCCCGGACGCCAGCGGCACGGGGTCGGTTACACGTTCGAGTTTGGGCTGGTACTCGGTCTCAGCCGCGGTGTTCTGCATTTGAGACGACGAAGTAGTAGCCGGCGCTGTTGCGCCATACGAATACTCGTCGGAAACTGGAGCAGAGGAGCAACCGACTACGGTAACGGCCAGTGTGGCCACAGTCAGCCGGAGGCTGTAATTCAGGCAAATATTGCTGAGAGACATAATTCGCGGGCGCTCCATACAGATAGGTTGAGCCTTTGGCTTGCAAGGCATTGCTATACTATGTCTTTCCGGTCGGATCGAGGCTGCTAATTACGTCACATTTCCAGCCCTGACCACGGCGCGGAAGGGTACTTTTCAGGCGGCATTGTCTGACATCTTATTCAATAAAGTCAAACATTTAGGTCGTTCTTGTAGGAACTCACGCGAAATGTTCGCGCATTTATTATGTTTCAAAACCTTGATTTTGCAGGCACGGCCATAGATCAGGGTCGGAAGAAATTATGGCAAAACTGAAGATACTCGAATTTCCTGACCCGAAACTCAGGACCAAAGCGACGCCGGTCGAGGCGGTCGACGATGCATTGCGCGCGTTAATCGCCGACATGCTGGAGACGATGTATGCGGCGCCGGGCATCGGTCTGGCCGCGACCCAGGTCGACATACACAAGCGCTTGCTCGTTACCGACATCTCGCCGGATCAGTCGGAACCGTACGCATTCATCAACCCCGAAATCCTCGAAAAGGACGGCGTTATTGTCAGCGACGAGGGCTGTCTTTCCGTGCCGGGCTATTACGAAGAAGTTGAGCGGGCTGAGCACATTCGGCTGCGCTTTCTCGACGGCAACGGTGACGCGCAGGAGATGGAGGCCGAGGGCTTGCTCGCTGTCTGCATCCAGCATGAGATCGATCATCTCGACGGCAAACTGTTCGTTGACTACCTGTCCGAGGCCAAGCGTCAGCGCATTCGCAAGAAGCTCCTGAAAGAGCGCCGGCTGCAGTCCGCCACGGCGGTCGCGTAAGCACCGCTTTCCCGAGGATTTCGAGCAACAATCCGGCCATGACAAACCCAAGGGTTATTTTCGCGGGGACGCCGGACTTCGCGCTGGCATCGCTGTCCGCGCTGGTTGAGACGGGCATTGTGCCGGTGGCGGTACTAACGCAGCCCGACAGACCGGCCGGCCGTGGCAGGCGATTGACCGCCAGCCCGGTCAAGCAATTCGCGGAACTGCACGACATCAACGTGTTGCAACCACGGACATTGCGCGAGCAAAGTGTTGCTGATGAACTCGCAGCGCTCGAGCCCGACGTGATGATCGTCGCCGCCTATGGCCTGCTATTGCCACAAAACGTGCTCGACATACCCGGGCACGGCTGCCTGAATGTGCACGCTTCGTTGTTGCCGCGATGGCGCGGGGCCGCGCCAATCCAGGCGGCTATTCTTGCAGGCGACCGGAAGACCGGGATCAGCCTGATGGCAATGACTGCCGGACTCGACTGCGGGCCCGTCTTTGCGACAGCTGAAGTCGGGATCGATGACGCAGAGACGGCAGGTGAGTTGCACGATCGTCTTGCTGTGCTTGGCGGCAAGTTGCTCGTGGAGAAACTCGAAGACATTCTTCGCGGCGATGTCGAAGCCATAGAGCAGGACGATTCCGCGGCGACCCACGCCGGCAAGATCAAAAAGCAGGACGCGCGACTCGACTGGTCGCAGGACGCCGAAACAGTTGCGCGCTGCGTGCGTGCGTATAACCCCGTTCCCGGCGCGTTCTTTTTTGTTGACGACGACAGTTCGGGAGAAGGCGGCGATGGCCTGCGAGTCAAATGCTGGCGCGCGCGAGCGGTTGTCGCGAGGGGCGCCGCATCAGGCTCAGTGCTTGAGTGCAGCCGCGACGGCATACTCGTGGCCTGCGGCGATGGCGCGTTGCGACTCGACGAATTGCAGCTGCCCGGCCGGCGCCGTGTGCCGGCTCGGGAGTTTGCGCAACAGCTCGACCTCCGTGGTCGGGTGTTGAACTAGATCGGTCTCGCGGTGGCCAGTGCCGGGGTAAGGACGAGAGCGATCGCCGCCGAAGCGGTCGACGCCGTCGTTACGCAGGGCAAATCTCTGGATGCCGCGATCGCCGGGCACGAACATCGCGTGGCGCCGAACGATCGGTCCTTGTTGCGTATGCTTTGTTACGGAGCGTTGCGCCATCACTGGCAATTGCGGGAATGGATTGACGAGCTGCTGCAGCGTCCGTTGAAACAGCGCGATAGTGTCATTAACTCGCTGCTGGCGATTGGCTTGCTGCAGATCAGCAATACACGAATACCCGATCATGCCGCCGTATCGCAAACCGTCGAGGCAACCCGGCAACTGCGTCGGCCCAAGCTCGCCGGTCTTGTTAACGCTTGCTTGCGGCGCTTTCAGCGTGACAACGTCGCCGCGAATCCGCCCGTGAGCGAAGCGGCACGATGGAATCATCCGCAGTGGCTCATCGACCAGACAAGACACGACTGGCCGGACGCCTGGCAAGACGTGCTCACCGCCAACAACGAACGCGCGCCGATGTGGCTACGTGTGCATTCGGCCATGTCTACCGTTGAGGAATATCGCAAGGACCTGGCGGCTGACGATATCAAGGCACACGGCATTGACGGGTTGCCGGGCGCGCTGCGCCTGGCCGAACCGTGTTCCATCGATGACCTGCCCGGCTTCGTCGAGGGTCGGGTTTCCGTTCAGGACGGCGCAGCACAGCTGGCAGCCGAGTGGCTGCTAAATGGACAGGAGCGCAATCGTGTGCTCGACGCGTGCGCTGCTCCGGGTGGCAAAAGTGGTCATTTGCTCGAGAAAGGCGGTGCGTCGCTGGATCTGATGGCGCTCGATAACGACGCAGCACGCGTCGTCAGCATCGCTGAGAACCTGGCGCGCCTGGGGCGTCATGCAACCATTGTGACCGCCGACGCATCAAAACCAGAGGAGTGGTGGGATGGCCGGCCGTTTGACGGCGTCCTGCTCGACGCGCCGTGCTCGGCGACGGGTGTGATTCGCCGGCATCCGGACATAAAACTGCTGCGCCGCGCCAGCGACATACGGAGCCTTTCGCGCCTGCAGAGCGATCTGCTGGAGGCGCTTTGGTCGGTGCTCGCTGCAAATGGCCGCCTGCTGTATGTCACGTGCTCCACGCTCGCTGCTGAAAACGATGCCGTGGTGCGGGGGTTTCTTAAAATGCATGACGACGCGCAGGAGATAGATATGTTGCCAAATAACAACATCCGCGATTTAATGCGCAGGAAGGCATGCGGATACCAAATTCTGCCGGGAACCGCGCAGCTCGACGGCTTCTACTATGCCTGCCTGGAAAAGAAGGCTTCCTGATAAGACGATGTCGAAACGGCTCATCCCAAAACGCGCACTGAACGTCGGCTACTTTTTGCTGGCGTTCCTGCTGGCCATTGCCACAGGCGCGGGCGTCGCGCAGGAGAGCATTGATCGTGAAGGCTATTTCGAAGTTCGCTCCGCCTCAACCGAGCCGGTCGACGGCGTCTACACACTGGATGCCCGGCTGCAGCTCGTACTCAGCAGTGAGGCGCTTGCGGCGCTCGAAAGTGGCGTCACGCTGACGATCGAGCTGCAGCTGCAGGTCATTCGGCAACGACGCTGGTACGTCGACGATGTTGAAGCAGAGCTCGCCGTGCGCTACGAGCTCGAATACCGTCCGCTGACGCAGCGTTACATCGTCAGAAATCTCAACAGCGGCGATCAGGATTCCTTCGCAACACTGTATTCCGCGCTGAACAGCCTGGGTCGTGTTCAGGGATTGCCGGTTATAGACGACGCCTTGCTGGTTCCCGACCGACCTTACCGCGTGCGTCTGCGCGCGATGCTCAATACCGAGCAATACCCGGCGACACTGCGACTGCTGTTTTTCTGGCGCGGTGAGTGGCAACTGCAAAGTGAATGGTTCGAATGGCCACTCGAACGATAAAACGCGCCCTATATTCCCTGATTGCGGCCGCGGGTGTCGCGCTGGCACTAAGCGCACTGTTCTTGCTGACACAAACGGTACAAAAATCGGACGATTTCGATCGTCTGCAGGACATCATTCTCGCTATCAATATCGCGGGTGGCGTACTGCTGATTGCGATGCTCGTTGGCAATCTCACGCGCCTGCTGCGCGACTACCGGGGCGACGTACCCGGCGCCAAACTCAAGGCACGCATGGTCGGAATGTTCGTCGGTCTGGCGGTGTTACCGCTGCTGGTCGTGTTTTACTTCTCAACGCAGTTTATCAATCGCGGCATCGACAGCTGGTTCAATGTGCAGGTAGAAGAAGGGCTCGAGAATGCACTGACGCTGAGCCGCGCCGCGCTCGAGACGCAGAAACGGCAGAATTTGTTCGCGACTCAGCAGGTCGCTCAACGGCTGGAGGTCGTCAACGACCGGCAGATAGTTTTTGAACTAAGCGTACTGCGGCGCGAGAGCGGCGCCAGCGAAATGACGCTGTACGGGCAGAACAATACCGTGCTGGCAACCAGTTCCGATACGGCCCTGACGAGCCTGCCGCAGCCATTGTCGGAAGAGATCGTTTTGCAGATGCAGCAAGAACGACCATTCGTCAGCCTCGAAGGCGCGGATGACGGTAGCGTCGAAGTGCGTACCGCCGTCGTCTTTACTCAGCGCAGCGGCCCCGGCGCGCAGGCGCGTGTGATACGGGCGACATACCCGGTAGCCGACCGGCTCGGCCGCATGATCAACAGCGTCGAGACGTCCTATCAGGAGTACCAGGAGCTCGTATTCTTTCGCGAGGACCTTAAGGCGCTGTTGACATTAACGCTCGCGTTCGTCCTGTTGCTCAGTCTGTTGGCCGCAATTTACGGCGCGTTTGTTTTATCGCGACGCCTGGTCGCGCCGATTCAGGACCTCGTCGCCGGAACCCGTGCGGTAGCGATGGGCAACTTTGATACACGTCTGCCCACACCGAGCCGCGACGAAATCGGGTTCCTGATCAGTTCGTTCAACGACATGACGCAGCGACTGGCAGCGGCGAGACGGGAGGCTAGCCTTAGCCAGGCGCTGGTCGAAGCGGAGCGCACGAACCTCGAGGTGATTCTTGCCAGGCTGTCGACTGGCGTACTGGCGCTCGAGTCCGATCTGACGATACGCACAGCCAATCAGGCCTCGAGTTCGATTCTTGGTGTCGACCTCGGCGGCCGGTCGGGCGAGCCGCTCAGGGAAGTCGCGGGTGAGAACGCGTTGCTGGGTCAGTTCGTCGATGTTGCCTGCGTCCATCTGGATGCCGGCGAGACCGAGTGGCGCGAACAGGTAGTGCTCCGCGGTGAAATGGGGAGGCGCGTATTGACGTGTGCCTGTACGACGTTGCCCGGGGACGAAGACCGGGCGGCCGGCTACGTCATCGTTTTCGATGACATTACCGCCTTGCTGCAAGCGCAGCGTGATGCGGCCTGGGGCGAAGTCGCACGACGCCTTGCGCACGAGATCAAGAACCCGCTGACGCCGATTCAGTTGTCGGCCGAGCGTATGCGCCGCAAGTACCTTCACACACTACCGGGCGACGATGCGCAGGTTCTCGATCGCGCGACACACACGATCGTAGAGCAGGTCGAAGCGATGAAGGAGATGGTCAATGCCTTCAGCGACTATGCCCGCGCGCCCGATATGGAGATGACTCTGTTCGATCTCGACAAGCTGGTGCATGAGGTCGTCGACTTGTACCGCGCGCAAAAGAGTGATGTCGAAATTGTGCTCGTCTCCGATCCCGGCATGCCATTGATCGAGGCCGATGTGGGGCGCGTCCGACAGATCCTGCACAACCTGATTCGCAACGCAGAGGAAGCGCTCGAGGGCAGCACCGACGGCCGCATCGACGTGCATGTCAGTGTTGCGGAGATCGAGGAGGTGGAGGTTATCCAAATCAGGGTCGAAGACAATGGGCCCGGCTTCCAACTGGATACGGTGAGCCAGATATTCGATCCATACGTCACGACGAAGACGAAGGGCACGGGCCTCGGCCTTGCGATCGTCAAGAAACTGGTCGAAGAGCATGTCGGCTCAATCCGGGCCGGTAACCGCAGCGGCGGTGGTGCGATGATCAGTATTCGCCTGCCAATTAACGAGGTCGCCAGAGAACAGATTATTTCAAAAGCGCCGGGACGCGCTGAGATAAGGAGAGAACACGCATGAGCAAACCTCATGTACTGGTTGTCGATGATGAATCTGACATTCGCGTACTGATCAAGGACATTCTGTCTGACGAAGGGTATGGCGTTACTGCTGCCGCCGACGCGGCCGAAGCAAGGAGCGCGCGAGAAGACAGCAAGTTCGATCTCATTCTTCTGGATATCTGGATGCCCGATACAGACGGCATTACGCTATTACGGGAATGGTCCGAGAATGGCGACTTGAATTGTCCGGTCGTTATCATGTCGGGTCATGGCACCGTGGATACGGCGGTCAAGGCGACGCGGTTGGGTGCGTTCGACTTTGTTGAAAAACCGCTGTCGATCGCCAAGCTACTACGCACCGTCGAGTCTGCGCTTGAATCCGCAGGCAAGCAGGCAAAGGCGGCGCGCAACCTGTTGCCGTCACTGCTCGCGCCGGCCGGGCGTAGCAAGTTGATGCGAGGCTTGAGAGAACGCGTGCAGCAATACGCGCGCCACGATGGCTCGGTGTTGATCAGTGGTGAGCCCGGCACGGGTCGTAGTGCTTTCGCGCGCTACATGCATGCGCTCAGCCGTCGCGCGGACGGCCCGTTGACGCGGCTGACGGCGGCGTCCGTTACAAAGGCGAATGTTGAGGAGCAACTGTTGGGTGCGGAGAGCGACGGTGAGGCCGTGGCCGGCGTGTTCGAGCGAGCATCGGGCGGCACGTTGCTGATTGATGATGTTGCTGATCTCAATGATGCTGCGCAGAAATTACTGGTCGGTGTACTTGACGATGGCCATTTTTCGCGCGTCGGCGGTTCGGCACCGATCAAACTGGACGCGCGGGTGGTTGGCACGATTGATGTCGATTACGAAACAAGAATTGACGAGCAATTGTTGCGTCGCGACCTGATTGCGCATCTAAGCGAACTGACCCTCAGGGTTCCGCCACTGCGCGAGTACGCGGAAGACATACCAGACCTGCTGGCTTACTACGTCGACAAACTGGTTGATGCGGAAGGATTAACGTTTCGGCGCTTCAGCGTCGCCGCTCAAAATCGTCTGCGCAATTATCCATGGCCGGACAATATGCGCGAACTCAAGAACCTGGTGCGGCGCTTGTTGTTATCTGACAGCGACGACGATATCGAACTCGCGGAAGTTGAAGCGGAGGTCAGTGCGGCAGGGACCGCCAACGAACCACTGGTCAAGCAGGATTTACTGTCGCTGCCGTTGCGCGAGGCGCGCGAAAAGTTTGAACGCGCCTATTTGCAGCAACAATTGGCGCTTTGCGGTGGCAAAGTAGGGCAGTTAGCGAAGCGCGTTGGCATGGAGCGGACGCATCTGTACCGTAAATTGCGTTCGCTCGGGGTGAATTTCAAAGCGGTCGGATCTGATGATTAGCCGGCACGTTTTGAACGCGGGAGTCGGCTAGCCACAACTGGGGCAACTGGAAGCCGCTCATCGACGACGTGCTGTTGTATTTCTATGCCGAAACGGCCGCGGAATAGAACTGTCCAGATCGACCGTTGCGATTAATACGGATGACAAACGGACTCTGATCCAGGCTAAAGTCGTCAACCTGGTGTAGCCGAAAATAAGAAGATCAAGAGACCGTTATGCAGATTACTGTACTAGGCGCAGGCGCGGGCGGCACCGCCGTGGCATTCGATTGTGCGTCGCATGGACACGATGTTCGGCTGTTCGATTTCGAGCAGTTTCCCGACAACATTGCGACGATCGCCAAACAGGGCGGAATCCATGCGCAGGGCGATATCTCAGGGTTCGGTCCGATCGCCTATTCCGGCCACGACATAGACGCATCTTTACAGGACGCTGAGCTGATTTACGTTGTCGGTCCGGCTTACAGTACCGAGCCGTTCGGCAAGGCCGTGGCAGGCAAGTTGAACGGCGGGCAAACAGTCATCGTCAGTCCGAGTTCCTGTGGCGGAGCGCTGGCCTTCAAACGTGCGGCCGGACTGGCACTTAACGACGAGACCATCCGGGTCGCAGAGACCTCTACGTTGCACTATGCCGTTAGGCTCACCGAGCCGGGCAGGATCCGTGTGTTTCTGAAACTCAAAGCAGGTAACTTGCTTGCGGCACTGCCGGGGCACCATACCGCCGAGATTCTGAAACTTATCGACGACGTCTACCCGAGCATGGAACCGGCAGAGAGCGTCTTGCAAACGAGCTTACAGAATGCGAATCCGATCATTCATCCGGCCGTGACCTTGAGTAACGCCGCCCGCATTGAAATGACGGGCGGCGATTTTCTGTTCTACGAGGAAGGAGTCAGCGATTCGGTCGGCCGCTTGATCGAAGCGCTCGACAACGAGCGCATCGCTATTGGCAAGGAGTTGGGCATCACAGTTCTGCCCGACCCGGAAATGGGCGTGCATCAGGGTTACATGCTGGAGGCGAATTACGGCTCCGGCTACCGCAAGGCGCCAGGCTTTCTCGGTATCGGTGCCCAACCGCAGCTTGATCATCGCTACCTTCACGAAGATGTCGGCTATGGACTGGTGTTCATGTCGAAGCTTGGTGAGCAGATCGGTGTGGCGACGCCGGGCATGGATGCGGTGATTAACGTCGCCTCGATCGTGATGGCACACGACTACCGTGACGAGGCACTCCGAACGCCACAATCACTGGGTATCGCGGATCGCTCGGCCAAGGAGCTCGGCGGATTGTAACTGTGGTTCTCGAGACTGTTGCGATGTCACTTGAATCTGCTCGGCGGTATCATAATCGCAATGCTGTAATAGCCGCAGGACTCGCCGATGGAGCGCGACTGCTGCGGATAGCCCGAGGCGGACCCCGGGGTCACTTCGGATTGTCAAACCCAGACCAGGAGACGATTCAATGTCCACCCGTCTAGACCTGTCCAGGCTCAGCCTGATGGACGCCCTCGACCTCGCGAAGCTGATCGAGATGGAGGCGTGCCACCGCTACCAGATGTTCGCCTCCCAGCTCGGCCAGACGGGCGGCTACGATGCCGGAGCCTTCTTCGCGACGATGGCCGAGAACGAGGCCAAGCACGGCCAGGAGCTGGAGGCCCGGCGCGGGGCACTGTTCGGTGATGCCCCGGCACGGCTGACGCTGGACGACCTGTTCGATGTCGAGGCCCCGGAGATGGGCGCGCCGCGCCGCGGCATGTCCACCGTCCGGGCGTTCGAGATCGGGCTCGCCGCTGAGAAGAAGGCCTACGACTTCTACGACGCGGCCTTACCCGGTATCACCAATCCGGAAGTCCGGGAACTGTTCACTGAGCTTCGAGACGAGGAGACGGAACACGTCGAGATGCTGAAAGAGGCAATGGCCAAGCTGCCGGCGAGCGCTAGCGCCGAGGTCGAGTTCGACGTCGAGGAGACCCCCTATCTTTAGGGCGTAGCTCGCGATCTACAGGTCTGCACCGCGGGGGGTCCGTGGCGGTTGCCCGGCATCTTATTATCGGGACGGCGGCCTTTCTGCCGGAGGCGGCCCGGCCAGAGTTACGGCCGACTTGCGTAGTACGCGATCACCTGTGCTTCAGCGTCTATGCGAGCCTGGTGTTCAGCCAGTGCCGGTGCCAACTTGTCGACGAGATCAGTCGGCACATGGTCCAGGAGACCGGAACGCAGCGATCGTATCTGCACGAAAGCCTTCAGGTCGGCAATCGTCAATCGGTTATCGGCAAAGAACTTTCCACCACCACGGGCTAACAACGCATTCACGCCTCGGATATACACGGTCAACCATCCTTCCACCAATTCTTCGCGCGCCAGTTGCAGTTCATCTCCCTGAAGGCCGAAGGTGTGACCGATCTTGTGATTGATGTCTTCGAGAACGCTCATCACTTCGTCGGCGTGAAGCGCCTGCAAATTGTCTGTCGGATAGAGGTCCGCCATCTTGCCGACGTACCTGAGCAGGGAATTGGTCTGCGAGATGTTGGCGCCGTCCACGCTCAGCACAGGCAGCGCGTTGAATGGTGTGCCGTGCCGCATTTCGCTGAACTTCTCGAACGACAACCGTTCGTCCTCAAACTCAATGCCCGCCGCGTGCAGAGCAATCCGGATTGGCTCGCCACGGCCACCGTCGAAATCAAAATAGGTCAGTTTATAGCTGGACATCGCGTCATCTCCTCGACGTGCTGTTAAGTTGATCTTCGTCACTGCTCAGGACGTGCGGCTTTACTTCTGGTCGTGGCGCCGGCAGCACGCGACCGTTGGGCAGAAACGTCAGGCCCGGTTTATCGAAGTCGTCACCGCTCAGGCCGCGCATCAGATCCAGGGCCCTGTTCCTCGCGTCGACGCTCGGCCCGGCCGGGCGCAGCTGAATCGTCGATACGATGTCGGCCTCGACGAACGCACCGTTACCATCAACGGTGGTCGTCAGTATGGGCGCGATGCCCTTGATGCCGGCGACACTGATACCGTAGTAAGTGGCAAAATTACCCAGACTGTACGCGATCAAGCGGTCTTTATAGCGCTCCATGCCGCGTACTACATGCGGACCGTGACCGATTACGAGATCGGCACCCGCATCGACCGCGCCCCGCGCAAACCAGACAATGTCTCCGCGGGGTTCACCGTAGTACTCCTCCTCGGCAAACGGTAAGTGCGTTGCGTCAGCGCCCTCGGCACCACCATGAAATGAAACCAGGACCACATCGTGGTTGGCTGCGAACTCGTTGATCGTTGCAAATGCGAGATCGTAGTCGAGCAACATGTTGGAATTTTTGGTGACCGCGTACGCCAGCACGGCAACGCGCAAATTGCTCACATCAAAACTCGCGAAGTCGTCAACTCGTCCGGAGTGATACATCCCGGCGTCGGCAATCGCCTGCATACTGCTAGTGCGGCCTTCCTCACCGAAATCGCGAGCATGATTATTGGCAAGGCTAAGAACGTCAAAACCCGCATCGCGGTAATGGTACGCATAGCGTGTCGGGGAGCGGAACAGATAGCAGGCGTTCGGATCGCTGCATTTCTTGCCGGGCTCGCCGCCGTCGACCAGCACACCCTCGAGATTGCCAAACGCGATATCGGCCGCCGACAAAAAGGGCGCCACGTTCGCGAGAAAACCGACACCATCGTCATCTGGAAGGTGGTTCTGCGGGTAGTCGGTGCCGATCATCATGTCGCCAACGGCGGCGATACTGAGTCGCATCGCGGTCTTGTCGGGGCCGGGAGGCGGATCAGGCGGCGGTGGTGGTGCGGCGACGGGCTCGGCCGGCGGCTCGGGCGGTGCTTGTACTACGGGCTCGGCCGCACAGGCGGCGAGCTGCAACAAGAGCGCAGCGACTAGTAGCCGGGCGACGTTAGTCACTGACGCGAATCCGCAAGACATCGATCTTCGCATTGCGCAGGCGGCTGCGTAGCATGTTCAATTCGTCCAGGTCATCGGTGGGGCCGATATATACGCGGTGATAATCCCGGTCATTGACTTTGACTCGCTGGATATGTGACTCGATGCCCTGCAAGGCCAGTTCGGCACGCCGCCGATCGGCGTCAGCATGCGTTGAAAACGAGCCCGCCTGCAGCAAATAGACACCCGGCTCTTCAACGGCTCGCGGTGTCGTGTCGGCGGACGGCGTCACGGCACTGTCGCCAGTCAGTATCTCGACGTTCGGCAGGATATCGTAAAACGTGAAGCGCTTGTCCTTGCTGGCAGCCGGTATTTCAGGCTCAGGTACAGATTCGTCATTGTCGTCGAGATTACTCTCGAGTATGTCCTGCATGCTGGCGGGCTCCGGCACGCTTTTCGCGACTGCCGAAACCGGGCCGCGACCCTTGATGTAAACGGCAAACGCGACGGACAGCCCGATAGCCAGGCCAAACAGCATCCAGACGAACGGCGGATAGCCGGTGTGCTTCGCGCGGCTGCTTCTGCGACGTTTGCGACGCTTTGCCACTACATCGCCTCGGGCGCGGACACGCCGAGCAGCCCAAGCCCGTTCGCAATGACCACGCGCGTCGCTTCAATCATGTGCAGTCGAGCGTCGCGGAGGTCCGCATCGTCGACGATAAAAGCGTGCGCGTTGTAATACGTATGAAAGTCATTCGCGAGATCGCGCAGGTAGTGCACAAGATGCTGCGGAGCCCGATTGTTAGCCGCGAGCTCCACCATCTCCGGATAGCGGCTGAGCATCGTCATCAACACCTTTTCCTGGGGCTCGACCAGCAACTTAAGATGTGCGGAGCCATTGTCGCGACCCCACGCGAGCGATTTTTCGCCCAGCTGCCGGAACACACTGGCGATGCGGGCGTGTGCATACTGAATGTAATACACCGGATTGTCGTTGGACTGCGACTTGGCGACGTCGAGGTCGAAGTCCAGGTGCTGATCGTTTGATCGCGACACGTAGTAAAAGCGTGCGGCATCATTACCTACTTCGGCGCGCAGCTGTCGCAACGTGTCAAACTCGCCGGATCGCGTCGACATCTGCATCTTCTCGCCGCCGCGGTACAGGGTGACAAATTGCACGAGTTCGACTTCGAGACTGTCGCCGCCATATCCCATCGCCTCCAGACCGGCGCGCACTCGCGGCACGTAACCGTGGTGGTCTGCACCAAGAATGTCGATCAGGTGATCGAAGCCGCGCTCACGCTTCTCATAATGATAGGCAATGTCTGAAGCGAAATAGGTCTTCACGCCGTTTTCGCGAATAACGACGCGATCCTTTTCATCGCCGAAATCCGTGGCACGAAACCACGTCGCGCCGTCCTTGACATACAGCCTGCCGCGCTCCTCGAGCACGGCCAGGGCCTTGTCGATCGCATCGCTGCGAGTCAGGCTCTGTTCTGAATACCAGCGATCGAACGTGACCCCAAATTCCGCAAGGTCGCTTTCAATATCGTCGCGTATCGAATCCAATGACTGCTGCCGGAGGTGATCGAAGCCCGCTTCGCCAAGCAGCTGCCGGGCGCGCGCCACCAATGCCTCAATGTGAGCTTCCTTGTCGCCCTTCGGCGCGTCGGCCGGTAACCCGTCCAGCACGGCGTCCCGGGTGACATGCCTGGTCGAGTCTGTATCGATCTCCGCCGCGATATCTCTGATGTAATCACCCCGGTAACCGCCGGTCGGGAATGGCACCTCGACGTCGTGTTGTTCCATCCAGC
>Ga0224508_10001727_pt1 | contig 19372 bp, 13 predicted proteins | sample SF_Jan12_sed_USG_4_FD_170157 | JGI IMG/M metagenome (GOLD analysis project Ga0224508, IMG submission 170157) | Sediment microbial communities from San Francisco Bay, California, United States - SF_Jan12_sed_USGS_21 | ecosystem: Environmental > Aquatic > Marine > Sediment | place: USA... | reverse complement strand
TGAACGCTGTTTGTCCCGGCTTTACCGATACGCCACTGTTGCAGCGCTCGATCGAGGAAGTCAGTAACACCACGGGGCGTACCGCTGAGGACGTGCGCGAAACGTTGATGCGCAGCAACCCGCAAGGCCGTTTCATCACGCCCGAGGAGGTTGCGGATACGGCGCTTTGGCTGCTGTCGCCGGGTGCCGCGTCGATTACCGGGCAGGCGGTGGCGGTTGCCGGAGGCGAGGTGTGAACGTACCCGCACGCCGTGCTTCGGGCCGCGCCAAACAGCGTCTGCGTTTGTGGCTGCGCCTGTTGCGCGCGTCACGGTTTATCGAAAGCGATGTGCGCGAGCTGCTCAAGTCGGAGTTTTCCACCACGTTGCCGCGCTTCGATGCGCTGGCGGCGCTGGACCGCAACGAGCAGGGCCTGATGATGAGCGAGCTGTCGCGCGAACTGGAAGTATCCAACGGCAATGTCACCGGCATTGTCGAACGCCTGGTCACCGATGGCCTGGTAGTGCGCACCCCTGCGGAAAGCGACCGGCGAGTGACGCGCGTGCGTCTCTCGAAACGCGGTCGTAAGGCATTCGCCAGGATGGCGAATGCGCACCAGGGCTGGATAGACCACATGTTACGCGGGTTTAGCAATGACGAAACGCTGCAACTCATCGGTCTGCTGGATAAACTGAAATTGAAAATGGAGGCGCGCAGATGAGCACCGAATTCGAGCCCAGGCACTTCAACTGGCGCATGCACGATAAAGTGGCTGTCATTACGCTGGCGCGCCCCGAGCGAAAGAATCCGTTGACGTTCGAAAGTTACGCGGAGCTGCGCGATACGTTCCGTGCCATGCCGTATGTCGACGATGTGAAGGCGGTGGTGTTTGCGCCCAACGGCGGCAATTTCTGTTCGGGCGGTGATGTCCACGAGATTATCGGCCCGTTGATGAAAATGGACGTGAAGGGACTGCTGGCATTTACGCGCATGACGGGCGACCTGATCAAAGCCATGCTGGGCTGCGGCAAGCCGATCATTTCGGCGGTGCAAGGTGTCGCCGTCGGTGCGGGTGCGATAATCACCATGGCCAGTGATATGCGGCTGGCGACGGCCGACGCGAAAACCGCGTTTCTGTTTACCCGCGTGGGACTGGCAGGTTGCGATATGGGGGCCTGTGCCATGCTGCCGCGAATCATAGGCCAGGGCCGTGCCGCCGAACTGCTCTACACCGGGCGCAGCTTCTCGGCCGAAGAAGGATTGGCCTGGGGCTACTACAATCGGTTGGTGGATGCGGATGTGCTTGTCGATAATGCAATCGAGCTGGCGCAACAACTTGCGGAGGGGCCGTCGTTCGCGCACATGATCACTAAAACGCAACTCAACCAGGAATGGTCCATGAGCCTCGAGCAGGCGATCGAATCGGAAGCGCAGGCACAGGCGATCTGCATGCAGACCGCTGATTTCGAGCGCGCCTACCGGGCCTTTTTGGACAAGCAGAAACCCCGCTTCGAGGGCAACTGATGGCGGACCGGCGCTTTCTGGCCTGGCCGTTTTTCGAGCCGAGACACCGCGACCTGGCGAACGCGGTGGAGCACTGGGCTCGCGAAAATCTGCCGGTCGACCACGCCGATGCAGATGCAGCGTGCCGTGGCCTGGTCGCGCAGTTGGGCACCGATGGCTGGCTCACTCACACGGCAATCGATCCGGACGAGCCGAGGGGAATCGATTTACGCAGCCTGTGCCTGATTCGCGAAACGCTGGCGCGCCACGATGCGCTGGCCGATTTCAGTTTCGCGATGCAGGGGCTGGGAGTGGGCGCTGTGTCATTATTCGGCAGCCAGGAGCAGCAGGAGCACCTGCGGCGCACCCGTAACGGTACAGCCATTGCCGCGTTCGCGCTGTCGGAAGCACGCTCAGGTTCGGACGTGGCTAATATCGAATTGAGCGCGAGGGCCGATGCCGATGGGTTTGTGCTGAACGGCGAAAAAATGTGGATATCCAACGGCGGTATCGCCGACATCTATGTGGTGTTCGCGCGTACCGGCGATGCACCCGCAGCAAAGGGCATCTCAGCGTTCCTCGTTACGGGTGACAACCCGGGCATCGAGATCGCTGAGCGTCTGGAGGTGATCGCGCCACATCCGCTCGCGCGACTGCGCTTCAACAATTGCCGCGTCGGGCTGGAGGCGCTGATCGGCCGAACGGGCCAGGGATTCAAAATAGCCATGGCGACACTGGACGTGTTTCGCGCCACTGTGGGGGCTGCCGCCCTGGGGTTTTCGCGTCGAGCGCTGGACGAATCCGTCGAGCGAGCGCGCGAAAGAAAACTGTTTGGCGGCCACCTGTCCGACCTGCAGTTGGTGCAGGGGCACATCGCCGACATGGCACTTGCTATCGATGCCGCGGCGTTGCTGGTCTACCGCGCCGCCTGGGTCAAGGACGCGGGCGCGCCTCGCGTGTCTCGCGAAGCGGCGATGGCAAAACTGTTTGCCACCGAAAAAGCTCAGGAAGTCATCGACAAGGCGGTGCAGATTCACGGCGGCGACGGCGTGCGCAAAGGCTGTGTGGTCGAGTCCTTGTATCGTGAGATTCGCGCCTTGCGTATTTACGAAGGTGCCTCGGAGGTGCAGAAAGTTGTTATCGCACGCGATGCGTTGGCGCAATGACGTGACTTGAACCGTATTCTCGCGCGCTCGCAATCGGGAGACAGGAACATGCTCGGACCCAGTGCACACGAAGACAGTTTCGCCCGCGACAATCTGCCGCCGGCGCAGCAGTGGCCGGAGCTCTTGCTGCAACGGCCGCAATACCAGTACCCGGAGTATCTCAACGTCGCTGTCGAGCTTACTGATCGAATGGTCGACGCTGGCTACGGCGATAACGTCGCCCTGATCGGCAACGGCCGGCGCCGCACCTACAAAGAGTTGACCGACTGGACCAATCGCCTGGCACATGCATTGGTCGAGGATTACGGGATCAGGCCCGGCAACCGCGTATTGATACGTTCGGGCAATAATCCCGCTATGGTCGCGGCGTGGCTGGCGGCGACCAAAGCCGGCGCGGTGGTGGTTAACACCATGCCGATGTTGCGCGCCGGCGAACTCGGCAAGATCGTCGATAAGGCGAAAATCAGTTTTGCGCTGTGCGACAGCCGCATGGCCGATGAGTTGGTGGCCTGCGCCAAAGACAGCCGCCATCTGGACAAGGTCGTGAGTTTCGACGGCACCAGCAACCACGATGCCGAACTCGATCGCATCGCGCTGGACAAGTCCGTGCGGTTCGACGCGGTTGCGACCGGCCGTGATGACGTCGCGTTACTGGGATTTACCTCCGGCACTACCGGCCAGCCGAAAGCCACCATGCACTTTCATCGCGACCTGATGATCATCGCCGATGGCTACGCAAAGTCCGTGCTGAGCGTAACGCCCGATGATGTGTTTGTCGGCTCGCCACCGCTGGCGTTCACATTTGGCCTCGGCGGTCTCGCGATTTTCCCGCTGCGTTTCGGTGCGACCGCTACGCTGCTGGAGGATGCCTCGCCACTGAACATGATCGAAATTATCGAGACGTACAAAGCGACGATATGTTTCACGGCGCCAACGGCCTACCGAACGATGATGGCGGCGATGGACGAGGGTGCGGACCTGTCGAGCCTGCGCCTGGCGGTCTCCGCGGGCGAGACGTTGCCCGCGCCGGTATTCGAGCAATGGACCGAAAAAACCAAAGTCCCGATTCTCGACGGTATCGGAGCAACGGAGTTGCTGCACATATTTATTTCCAACACGCTCGATGACGCGCAACCCGGTGCCACGGGGCGGCCGATCGGCGGTTACGAAGCGAAGGTCGTCGATGACAACATGCAGGAGGTCGCGGCGGGTGAAATCGGCAAGCTGGCAGTGCGCGGTCCGACTGGCTGCCGTTACCTCGCCGACGATCGGCAAACGCAATACGTACGTGATGGCTGGAATCTGACCGGTGATGCGTTCACGCAGGATGAGCAGGGCGTGTTTCACTTTGTCGCCCGCACCGACGACATGATTGTTTCCTCCGGGTACAATATCGCGGGTCCAGAAGTCGAGCAGGCGCTGTTGCGCCACGAGGCGGTCGCGGAGTGCGCGGTGGTAGGGGTGCCGGATTCCGAACGCGGACAGATCGCCAAGGCGTTCGTGGTATTGAAACCGGATGTCGCAGCGACCGACGCGCTCGCCGCTGCGCTGCAGGACCATGTAAAGGCATCGATCGCACCTTATAAGTACCCGCGTGCCGTAGCCTGGGTGGAAGCGCTGCCGAAAACCGCGACGGGTAAGTTGCAACGCTTCCGCCTGAAACAAGGTAGGGAGTAATTCACCATGCACGAAATGCTCAATCCCAAACACTGGAAACGGCCTGCCGGCTATTCGAACACTGTTGCCGCACAAGGACGCATGGTATTTGTCGCCGGTCAGGTTGGCTGGAATGCCGAGGAAGTGTTCGAGACCGACCAGTTCCACGCCCAGGTTCGGCAGGCCTTGGCCAACGTTCGCGAGGCGCTGGCGGCGGCTGGTGCGTTGCCGGAGCATCTCGTCAGGCTGACCTGGTACGTTACCGACAAACGGCGTTATCTCGCCGAGCTTGCCGAGGTCGGTGCGGCTTACCGTGACGAAATCGGCCGCGTCTTTCCCGCGATGTCGCTGATACCTGTGCCCGGGCTGCTCGAAGACCGCGCGCTGGTCGAGATCGAAGCCACCGCCGTGATCCCAGCCAGTTAGTTTTCGGATGCCGTAAAATGGACGTGAAACTGTACGCTACTGTATTCGCCACGATCTTCCTCGCCGAGCTCGGCGACAAGACACAACTCGCAACCCTGCTGTTCGCTGCACGCGAGGGCTCCAATCTCGTCGCGATTTTCCTCGCAGCTTCCGCGGCTCTTGTTGCCACTTCTGCTATCGGGGTGCTGGCTGGAGGTATTATTTCCAGTTACGTGGAACCACGATACCTTTCGTACATCGCCGGCACTGCGTTCATACTCGTCGGCGTATGGACGATATGGCAGGCAGGTTAACGGCCACCGAGGAGAAACAATGGACATTACAGGATTGGTGATTTTCCTGGCGATCGGGGCCGTCGCTGGCTGGCTGGCCGGTACTTTGATGAAAGGCCGCGGTTTTGGTCTGCTCGTGAATTTGATTGTCGGAGTTATCGGCGCTGTGGTCGGGGGTTATGTATTTGGTCTGCTTGGCATCTCGGCGGGAGGGCTCGCCGGCTCGATCGTTACCGCGACCGTGGGCGCCGTATTGCTGCTTTTCGTCGTTCGCACCATCAAGAAAGCATAGTAGAACTTTTTCTAGCGGACACATTGTGGCGAACATCGACATCACCAGGGGCTATGTTCCAGGCGTGCTCGGTCGTGTGGTGGAGCTGCATGGCAAGTACTACCATGAGTACTGGGGTTTCGGGCTGTTTTTCGAATCGCGGGTTGCTGCGGATCTGGCGGAATTCCTGGAGCGTTACGATGCAGTACGAGACGGTTTCTGGGTTGCCGCCGCTGATGGGTCAGTAGAGGGTTCGATAGCGATCGACGGACTGCACGCCGAAGATGAAGGTGCGCATCTGCGCTGGTTTATTGTTTCCGACATCTTGCGCGGCACTGGTGTTGGCGCCAGGCTGCTCGATACCGCAATCGAGTATTGCCGGCAACGGCGTTATTCGCGCATTTACCTGCATACTTTCGAAGGCCTTGCCGCAGCCAGACACTTGTATGAAAAATGCGGCTTTCTGCTCGTGGAGCAGACAACGGGGACCCAGTGGGGTACCGAAGTCAATGAGCAGAAATTCCTGCTGGAAATACACGGGATATCCCCGGGAAGCATAGGCGCAACGCTTGATCATGACCGCTGACTACCGCCATCGCGACGCAATCGTTTCGACCGAAGGGCTTGCCGGGCGTCTCGACGAACCCGAGCTGAAGATCTTCGAGTGTACGACTTATCTGCACTACCTGCCCGAGGGAGCGGATGCCTCCTATCGGGTGGAGAGCGGTCGAGCGGATTACGAACAGGGTCACATTGCGGGTGCAGGCTTCCTGGACATTCAAGGCGAGTTGTCGGACTCGACGAGCCCGAGCCATCTGCGCTTCACGATGCTGCCTCCAGAAAGTCTGGCGGACGTGCTCGGACGCCGCGGAATCGGCGACCGCAGTTTTGTCGTGCTGTACTCGCGCGGCAGGAACGTGTGGGCGACCCGCGTCTGGTGGATGCTGCGTTCCATCGGCTTCGACGCCGCTGCCGTGCTGGACGGTGGCTGGGAGAAATGGGTGCGCGAGAACCGGCCGGTTTCCATCGACGAACCCGTCTTCGCGCCGGCCACGCTCACACCGCGCCCGCGTCCGGCGCTGTTCGTTGCCAAGGATGCGGTGACTGCCGCTATGAACGATCCCCACACCTGCGTGATCAACGCGCTGGATGCCGATCTGCATCGCGGCGACAATCCCCGCTACGGCAGGCGGGGGCGCATCCCCGGCAGCGTAAATGTTCCGTCCTCGTCCCTGGTTGATCCGGACACCAATACGTTCCTTTCCGCTGCCGAGGCAGCTTCTGCTTTTCGCGAAGTGGGCGCCGACCCGGCGCAGCGTACCGTTGTCTACTGCGGCGGCGGCATCGCGGCTACGCTGGACGCATTCCTGCTTCACCAGCTTGGTTACGAGGAAATTTCGGTCTACGACGCATCCATGAGCGAATGGGCGCGCGACGCAGCGCTGCCGATGGAGACCGACTGAGAAGAATCGCGCATACCGGCATGAGCGACACACCTTCGATCGTCGAAAGCACCAGCCGCTTTGCGTTGGATCTTTACCACGCGCTGGGGAGCAGCGACGGCAATCTGTTCTTCTCGCCGGCCAGCATTGCTGTTGCGTTGACGATGGCGCACGCGGGCGCGAAGGGCGGAACGGCGCAGCAAATGGCCGAGGTTCTGCACCTGCCGGATCTGCAACCGGCCAGGCTGCACGCCGCCTTCGGGTTTCTGATATCGGACCTGATGTTCGAATACGCACAGCCCTACAGTGGTTTCAGCAGGCTGGACTCGGACGATACCGGTGCGGTCGACCCCACGGCATGCCAGGTACGAATGGCTAATGCACTGTGGGGCCAGGTCGGTCTCGGTTATCTCGAGGTTTATAAGCACGCGCTGAAGTCCTTTTACGAAAGCGACCTGCACGAGGTGGATTTCGCCGCGGATCCCGAGCATGCGCGCGAGATTATCAACCGCTGGGTAGCGGAGCGTACGCGGGAAAAGATCCCTCAGCTGTTGCCGTCGGGCGCGCTCGACGAAATCACGCTGCTGGTGATCACCAATGCCGTGTATTTCAAAGCCCAATGGGACGAGCCGTTCGAAGAGAGCCTGACAGAGCCGCAGCCGTTTCTGCTCGAGAGCGGCGCTGCGCTGACCACCGACATGATGTGCCACACGACCACATTCCGGTACACCCAGGACGATCTCGTCCGGGTCCTGGAACTGCCCTATATGGGCAACCGGTTCTCCATGCTGATCATTCTCCCAAGGGAAAAAAATGGCCTGGCTGCTGTGGAGCCGCAGCTGTCATACGAACGATTGCGCGAATGGCAGGCAACACTTGCGCCTGCGATGGTCAACGTCCGGTTACCCAGGTTCGAGTTTCGCCAGCCGCTGATGCTCGCCGATGTGCTGCAGGAAATGGGAATGCGCCTCGCCTTCAGCGACGCGGCCGATTTTTCCGGCATCACGAACAAGGCGCCGCTGATGATCGGTCAGGTGTTGCACGAGGCCTTCATCAATCTTGATGAGAAAGGCACGGAAGCCGCCGCAGCGACCGCCCTGGCGATGGTCCTGGGCGAAGCGGAGCCTGAAGAGCTGCCGCCTGTGATCGAGTTCCATGCCGACCATCCGTTCCTTTTCGCGATCGCAGAACAGGCGAACGGCGCGCTGTTGTTCCTGGGCCGGGTGAAAAACCCGCAGCCGTAGTCCGCCGACAGATCGAACAGCATCCGGATTCGGCTATATTGGCCGTTCGCTGTCGAACCCGATGTCTTGAATATCAAACGTCAACAACCCATAGACAGCCAGATCGTAGTCCATGACGTCGCCCGGCGGCGTTGGGCAGGATTGCGCGTCGAGCGACAGGCCGGCTTGCCGGTTCAATTCGAAAAGATCGGTCAGGCTCCCGATACTCTGCAAGCCTGGATTGCTTGCGATGACTCGCGCATCCGGCCGGGAGAACACCAGCGTGCCGTCATCGCCTCTCGCGAGGCCGAACCCGCCTTCGTGCATCAGCCGGTGATGGTGAGGGCACAACTGCACGAGGTTATCCAGATTGGTTTCGCCGCCATCCGCCCAGTGGGTGATGTGATGGGCATCGACATGTTTGTGCTGCGTGCACCCGGGAAAGCAGCACCCGCCGTCACGGGCCTGCAACGCCCGTTGCATCGCCGGTGGAATCGCACGGGTTTTACGGCCGATGTTGAGCGGCGTGCCATTTTCATCTTCGATCAGTGCGATGAGGCTACTGTCGCAGGCTAATCGCCGCACCGTATCGACGGGTAGCGCCGGCCCGTCTTCGATCTCGCATCGCCCCTGGCTGTCGTCACAAAGCGTTTCAGCGGAAACGTGCACCATCACCTGATACCGTTGCGCCGAAGAGAGCGACCGGGGCTCGCTGCCAAGGGTGGTCTCCGCCATCAACACCAGCGCGTCGGCCCGACGCTGAACAAAAGTAGCGTTCCCGCTATCGGGCCGGGACGTTACCGCGGTAACGTCTTTTGCAGTCTCAACATCTGTTTCCGCCGCTTTCTCCTCTTGCAACGCATCCACCGCCGCTTCCAGTGCCTTGAGCACCACCGCCCCCTGCTCCGGCGGTAATTTCGCCCTGATTACCAGGGTGCCGTCTTCGTCATAGAAATACTGAAGACTGCGTTCCTCGTGCTGGCATTGTGCTTTCTCGCGTTCCTCATTGCGTTTAACGCCGCGACAGGCCCGCACCAGCTTCTCCACCTGTGCGGCCGTGCCGTAGCGCGCAATCATCAACAGGTATTCCTCGTTATCTACCGTGGCCACGCGGGTCATCGCGCGCACCTTGGAAAAACTCAATTCTCCCGTTTTAAACCCCTCGCTGATCTGCGGCAGTGCCTGCAACGCATGGGCCACACGCACTTTTTCGCGCGCCGCATTCAAACCAATCCCGCAGCGCCAGTTCAGCCAGTGCGCACAGGATCGCAACCCCCACGCACCCCAGGGTTCCTCGTCATCCAACTCGACGATCAGCTGCAGCAATCGATAGGTGGCGGCATTGAGGTGTGCGCACAACTCAACGATCTCCTCCTCGAGTTGTTCGGCGCGGGTGCAGCGAGTTACCTCGACTGAAGCAGCGGGCATGGCGTAAATCCATATACTGTACAAATATACAGTATATGGAATTCTGCCGCTTTATCAATCAGTTATTGGCTGAGGAAATATCCGGCCTGATGGCGTTCGATTGACATTTAATTTCGCGTTGGCGTAGCCTCGGGAAGATAAGAAGAAAGAAATTGATGAGTCACTTTTCCCGAGCGTAACGCAGGGGCCGTTACTTGATTCGACATTTGCGACGAGGCTTCTGGCTTCGTTTGCGCTGGAGGGATCATGATACGAACGGTGTCGGGCGTTATCTGCGTGACGTTCGGGTGTGCAGCGGTTCTGATTGCGGCGCAGGCGATCGCAACAACCGCGATTCCCAACTATCTCTCCGAATCCGGTGTCAATCCGACACGCGGCTATGCGGTCGACTCCAGCGGCACCGAGTCGATCGATCCAATGACTGGTGTTCTGCGCCTGAACTACACGGACTTGGTGGCCCCTGGCAATGGCGGCCTCGACATTGTCGTGCAACGCAACTACCACACGTCGCCGGGCGCTGGCGGGGGTGTCGGGCAGCTTCGTTATGAGTATCAGATAAACAACGGCGTCGGCTGGGACATGCATTTCGGACGTGTGCTCAGTAACGAACTTGCCTGTCTCAATGACAACATTGATTCTCGGCAAAACCCGGTGCTGCAATTACCGAACGGGTCGAGGCAGGTGTTTTTTCGTCCTATCGGTAATCCCGGTTACGATTGGATTACCAAGGATCGCTGGATAGCAACGTGCCAGCAGTACACCTATACGTCGGGCAGCCAGACGTATAACACGGCCGGGTTCAGTGTGCGCTCTCCGCGAGGCGTCACCTACACCTTCAGTTGGAATGACATCTGGTTAGGCGACAGTCTGTTGAACATTCCGGACGCCTATGTGTGGTATCCATCGCGCATAGAAGACCGTAACGGTAATTCGCTGGACTTCACTTACCGCACCAAGAATCAACACAACTGGCCGATTCTCGATCGTATCGATGGCAACGACGGGCGTGTCGTTCTTTTCGAATATCTGGATGCTGCGGGAAGCGATGCGCGTGTGTCCCGCGTGGAACTGGCTGGCAGCCTGGGCGCCGGTGGGTCGCAAATCTGGGACTACAGTTATGAGCAGCTGGCGGGTTCGAGCGACTACTTCCTGGTGAGAGTAGACGGCCCAGATGGTTATCGCTGGTCGTATGGCTATTATCTGACTGGTGCGAACGGTGATCCTGAAATTTTCAAGATGCGGGAAGTAACCGCACCCTACGGCGGCCGGACGCAGTACACCTACCAATATATCAATCGCAATCCCCTGTCCTCGTTACTTGATGTCGTGGTCGGTGTGGAGACCAAGTCCACTTACAACACCACGGGCCCGTTGGGGCCCATTCTCGAAGGTGTCTGGACATACGATTATTACTTCGAAGACGGCACGCCGTTCGATTACACAAGTGTTGTCAAACCTGACGGCTCACGAGTGGTTTACCTCCATTGTGCGACGAAGGCCGCCTTGACGGGGCAGCTTAGTGCCTGCTCAGGTGGCGAAGAAGGCGCTCTGGTGCGCAGGGAAGTCTATCCGACGACAACTTCATCCTCTCCCCTGCAGACCGAAGACTACACATGGGGCGGCCAGGCAATCTCCTACCAGTTCGATTACCGGCCAGGTATCGAGCTTATTTTCCAGAGTGCAACCTCACGCATCCTTTTGGATCGAACGATCACACGCGATGGCGTTGCACATACGACAAGGTTTCTCAACCAGGATAGATATGACAATGCCGAAATCGTTGTCGAATACGCCGGTCCGACCAGCACCGCCGCGAACACGCGGCAAACCAATGCAACGTACTTCATCGATACCGATTTGTGGATTATCAAACAACTCGCGAATGAGAGCATGCTGGATGTTTTTCCCCACCCTGGCATTCAGCGCTCATTCGACTCTAACGGAAACTTGACCACGTTGAGCGAATACGGGCGCACTACTGCGTTCGATTACTACAATTCTGGAGATGTTCGTGAGATCAGGGATCCTCGTGGCAACGTTACGCAATTCTCCAACTACTATCGCGGTATCGCACGTAACGAAAATCGGCCGCAGAACGTAAATATCTCGCGCACCGTGAGCGTTTTGGGGCACGTTCTGAGTGAAACGGGCGGACGACAGCTTACCACCGGATTCGAGCGTGACGGCTTTGGGCGAATCACGAACATCAGCACGCCCCGGACCGACGACAACGATGTCAGCGTACAATGGAGTTTTTCCAACGCTACGGCACTGGGCTTCAAGGGCCGTCGACTGACACGCGGTTCGTTTATCGAAAACCGTGTGGTGGATGGATTCGGGCGTGAGCTGTCGGTAACGGCGGACGGCATCGAGAAGACGTTTGCGTATGACGCGCTAGGGCGCAAAACGTTCGAATCGTATCCGCACAGCAACGAAGGCACGGCGTTCGAGTACGATGCACTGGATCGATTGACAAGGCTTGTGCACAGCGTGGACGGCAGTTCGATCGAGTACAGCTATCGCGGTGAAGGAAGTGACAAAACGGCCGTAACGGTGACAGACGAGCTGGGTAATGTCACCACTAACGTATATCACGCTTACGGCGATCCCGAGGAGCGCTTTCTCGAGCGCATCGATCAACCCGAATCGGTGACTACACTTATCGAGCGCACCCGGCGTGGCGACGTTCTGTCGATTCGCCAGGGCAGGACCGGTGCGGATCCGGATGACTTCGTGACCCGCCGTCTCGTGTATGACAGCCGCTACCTCGTCGATTCGGAGAGCCACCCCGAGATAGGCAGTATTGACGTGGGATTCGACGACGCCGGCAATAAAACGTCCAGCTTTGTTGCGTCGATAAACCAGGGCACGTCGGGTACTACAACGTTCCTGTATGACGATCTCAATCGGCTCGAATCGATAGATTTCCCGCCATCCTCGCCTGATATCAGCTATACATACGACGCTAACGATAATTTACAGACAGTCAGCCGCGGCGGAATCGTGCGAAGTTACTCGTATGATGAAAACGACAACCTGATCGGGGAAACCATCACCATAGACGGCCAGCTGACCTACACCGTCAGCTATAGCTTCAATGCCAATGACGCGTTGTCGCGCATCACCTATCCCGGTGGACTGTCGATTGAATATGCACCCAATGCCCTGGGATGGCCGACCCAGGTGGGTGTCTACGCCAGCAACGTGAACTACCATTCCAACGGTGCATTGTCGTCAATGACTCTTGCGCCGGGCGTTACTGTCAGTATCGATCAAACTGGTCGGTTGTTGACTGGCGTGATCAGCGCGGGAAGTACGGTCAATCTGAGTTATGACTACGACAACCACGCCAACGTTCGCGCAGTGACCAACGCTATCGAGCCGGCGAAAAGTGTCTCCAACATTACCTACGACGGCATTCACCGGCTACGAAGTGCAACGGCAAGCACGTTTGCCGGACGGATAGCATTTGACTATGACGATTGGGCGAACATCACGCGGCGCTCGCTGGGCTCACAGGTACAAACTTTCTCCTATCAGGACTGCCTGGACGTCCTCGACCCTGGCAGCTGTGTCCCGTCATTCAAACTGGAGAACGTATTCAACACCAACCGGGAGTACGACTACGATATCTATGGCAACGCAACGAGCAATGGCATTACCGCGTTTGTATACGACGATTCCTCGGATCTGGTGCAAGCCGGTAACGACACGTACCGCTATGACGGGCACCAGCGCCGAACAGTGATCACGACCGTTGCGGGATCCCGCGTCAGTCTGTACAACAAAGCCGGGCAGTTGTTGTTTGAAGACGATCGAATCAACAATGTGAAAACCTACTATATTCGACTTGGCGCCATGTTAGTGGCGCGCCACGACGAACTTTGTGAAGTAGGCGATCCAGACAGCGACAGCGACGGTATCCCCGATTGTGAAGAAACGTTTCTGGGATTCGATATCGATGGCACGGCGGATAGTGATGGAGACGGTGCAACCAATGCGGAGGAGTTTGCAGCTGGTTCGGACTATTACGAGAGTGATACCGATGAGGATGGAATACCTGACGGGTACGAAATCGACAACGGACTGGACCCCGCCAGTAACTCGGATCAATCTGCCGATCCCGATAACGATGGCTTGAACAATCTCGATGAATTTCTGAACGACACATTTGCCCGGCAAGCGGATAGCGATAACGATGGCATTCCAGATGGCTACGAAGTCGGCAACGGACTGAGGCCGCGCGCCGATGATGCTGATGGCGATCTGGACGGTGACGGCCTGGAAAACCTCGATGAGTACTTGTTTGGAACAAGAGCAGATAATCCCGATACTGATGGTGACAATCTGGCGGACGGCGCCGAAGTCGTCGTCCACAGAACCGATCCGCTGGAAGCGGATACGGACGGTGACGAAATGCCTGACGGTTATGAGGTGAGTTTCGGTCTGCAGCCGACTGTCGATGATGCTGATGGTGATCTGGATAGTGACGGATACAGTAACGGGCACGAGTTCTCGGCGGGATCCGACCCCGGTAACGCAAACGACACGCCGGCTATTGGCGCGCAGATATGGACCCTGGGAAGCCTGTCCCGGATCGCTGTTACCTCCAATCGTGTCATAAGCATTGAGCGTACGTCGCCGGCGTTCGGGTTTGCGCTGCGTGGTTACCGGCTGTATGGGGGAACTCTTAGCTGGGAACGCGTTCTCGACGGTTCCGTGGTCAGCGATCCGTCGGTAGCCGCCGATGATTCGATCTATTTTATGACCGTCGACAACGGCGACTTGCTTTTGCACGCACGCGGCGCGCAGGGAGAGGCCCGCTGGAGTCGCAGCCTGAGCTCCGCCGGCACAGTAGGCACGCCTGCTATCGATCGGCAGGGTAATGTGTACGTCGTGGCAAACACTAACAGCAACAGCGGAATAGTGCGTTCCTACGACGCGTCAGGTCAAACTCGCTGGACGTTCGAGTCCAACACTGCGCGGTTCGATACCGCGCTGGCAATAGGTCCGGACGGCACCGTTTATGCCGGCACCGAGGCTCCGTTCAGCAATAACCCCAGAATCTACACGCTGTATGGGATAGACGGACAAACCGGCGTGCAACGTTACGTAGTCAACTTTGATGCGGGAATCAACAAGGGTGAATTTGGTACCGGCATCGCCGTGTCCAACGACGGCACCGTTTACTATGCCGATGGAGAAGGCCGATTGGTCGCGCTGACTTTGACACTGGTAGAGAAGTGGCGCCACGATGCAGAGTTCGTCGATACGATTCCGGTGGTGACGCCTGACGGTGGCGCCGTTGTGTCGGCCGGATGTTTGCTGCAGGTTGTCAATTCCGACGGCACACCGCGTTGGAGTCGTTGCTTCAATGGCAGCCTGATTTCGGCCGCCGCCGTTGGGAAAGACGGCACGGTTTACATCGGCAGCACCGACGGTCGCTTCCACGCAGTCAATGCCGATGGCTCCGACCGGTGGAGCGATCCGCAGTTGCTGAGCACGCAGAGCGTCGTCTTTGCCCCCGCGCTGATTGACAGGGGTGTGCTGTACGCTAATTCCACATTCGACCTGCAATCCATGCGCGCTTACACAGTGCAACCGAGCAACGTGGCAGACAATCAATGGACCATGGATGGTTTCAATGCGCGTCGCGGCGCATTGGCGGAAAACGCTTGCGGCTATAGCGATGCGGACAAAGATGGAATGCCCGACTGCGTCGAAGCGGCGGTCGGCGGCGACGTTACCGCAGGCGGTGATGAGGATGGCGACGGGTTGAACAATCTAGCAGAGTTTGTCGGCGGTACGGCTATTGGCAACGCGGATACCGATGGTGATGGCCTGGGTGACGGGGCGGAAATCGCGGCTGGGGCGAGTCCATTGATTGCCGACAGCGACGGCGACGGGCTCGGAGACAATGACGAGGTGACACAAGATCTCGATCCGGGGCACCCGGACACCGACGGCGATATCATGCATGACGGATACGAAATTGCCGAAGCACTCGATCCCGGCGATCCGGGTGATGGCGCTTCCGGTCAGGATGTCGACGGTGACGGATTCGACAACGTCGTTGAGTTCCGGTATCGATCACGTGCGGGTGACGCGTCATCCTTCCCTGGGAGCACTGCAGCAATGACGCTTACGCCGGTTTCCATCAACCTCTCGGGGACGGCTACCGGTGATCGCTTCAGCGACTCTCCGGCGACCAGCGGCGACGGGCGCTACGTGGTATTCCGCTCGCAGGCCACCGATCTGGTCCCGGGTGTTACTGCCGCGGTCTACCAGGTTTACTGGCGCGATCGTGAATCCGGCACCACCCGTCTGGTGTCGCTAGCGCCGGACGGTGTGACGCCCGGCAATTTCGGCAGCGGCTTGCCTTCAGTAAGCGACGATGGCCGTTACGTGGCGTTTGTATCCGCTTCCACCAATCTTGTCGCCAGCGATGGTAACGGTTTTAACGATGTCTTCGTGCGTGATATGACACTCGAAACCACGGTGCTGGCTTCGCACGCTAGTGCGGACCCGGGCGGCGCGGATGCTAGCAGCCTCAATCCACAGATCTCGCGCAACGGGCGGTTTGTCTATTTCACGTCGAGGGCCACCAACATCGCCGGTGACCACACCGATTCACTGGAGGACATATTCCGCTACGACATTGCGGCGCAAGATAATGTGCTGGTTTCGGTCAGCACGTCGAGCCCGAGCAGCGGCAACGGTTGCAGTTTTCCGCCCGCGATTACCCCTGACGGCCGTTATGCGGCATTTCGCTCTGTAGCCAGCAATCTGGTTGGTGGTGACAATAATGGCAGGGACGACGTGTTTGTACGCGACGTGGAGGCTGGTACGACTGTGCTGGTCAGTCGCAATGTCAGCGATGCAGCACCTGGCAACAATTCCAGCCTGTCAGCCGTTATCAGCGATGATGGCCGTTATGTTGCCTTTAATTCACTGGCGAGCGATCTCGTGGCGGAGGATTCGAATCGCCAGCAGGACGTTTTTCTGCATGATCTTGGATCCGGTGTAACCAGCCGGATCAGCGAAGCGCCCGGCGGAGTTTCGGCTAACAGTTTCAGTTTCGTCGAAGACATCTCCGCCGACGGTCGTTATGTTGCTTACACATCTGCAGCCACCAATATCAGTTCTGTCGACAGCAATGGCAACGACCAGGATGTTTTCCGCTACGATCGAACAACCGGATCGAGCGAACTGGTGTCGGTAGACGTGGAAGCCAGCGGCAGCGGTGATGATTTTAGTTCGGCCCCGCAAATCTCGGGTGATGGCCGCTACGTGAATTTTCTCTCCCAGGCCACCAATCTGACCGACGATGTTGACCGGAATGGTTTTCCGGATGTCTATCGGCGCGATATGTTGATAGCAGACACAGCGCTGGTATCCACCGGCCTGTTCCCAAATCGTTCGGGGGCCGGCGCCAATACCGACTTCTACACCAGCCGGGATGCGGCGTCGTTAGCATTCGCAACACGCGCGGAAGACATCGTTCTCAATGACGCTAACGGCCAGGAATCGGACGTGGTATTCGCTGGTCCGCGAATTGCGCGGACCCAGCCAGGCGCAGTCAGTCTGGCAGTCAATAGTAGCAGTCCGCAGACGAGTGGCGCGGTAGTTACGCTCAATGCTGTTGCAGATGGTGCGCAGGGCCCGGTGGAGTATCAGTTTCTGTTCAAGGGTGCGTCCACCGGCGACATGTGGCGACTGCTGCAGGATTACTCCACCTCGGCCACCATGAGTTGGAACACGCAGGGACTATTGGGGAAACACCGACTGCAGGTGCGTGCTCGTTCCCAAGGCACACTGCCCGAAACCGAAGTTCGCGACAAACTCGGTTTCTGGCTCAACGATGTCAATCCGACCGTAGACGCACAACTGACCGCGGCACCATCGAGCCCGCAGATAGCGGGTATGCAAATCTTGCTGAACGCGTTCGGCGTTGGTGGCAGTGGTGTCTACGAGTACGGGTTCGATATAAAGGGCCCGGCTACCGCTGAAGAATGGGTGGAACTGCGCGACTATGGTACACAGAGCACTTTTCTTTTGGATACCACCGGGTATCCCGGTCAACACAAGCTGCGTGTGCGGACTCGCGATGCCGGCAGCGCGGATAAACCGGTTAAGGCGAAACTGAAGTTCTGGGTGAATGACTCTAATCCGGCTACCGGGGCGAGCCTCAGCGCTACCGTTCCCAATCCGGTCGCTACAGGTACTGTGGTGGCGGTGACCGCAGCTGGCAGCGGGGGCAGTGAAGACTACGACTATTTATTCCGGGTCAAAGGTCCGGCGACACAAGAAATCTGGCAAGACCTGCAAACGTATTCGAGCAACGATACCTTGAGCTTAGATGCAGCCAATTACCTGGGCGAGCATAAAGTGCAGGTGCTGTTGCGTAATGCCGGGACTCTCGATCAGCCTGTCAAAGCCTCGATGAAGGTGTGGGTGAACGGGGAGACGCCAACCACTGGTGCGACGCTCAGCGTTACCCCGGAAGATCCGCAGGCCGTTGGCGTGGCCGTGACTTTGTCGGCAACGGCCAGTGGCGGAACTGGCAGCTATGAGTACGCCTACAGCTACAAGGGCTCGTCCACCAACGGCAAATGGACAGATTTGCGCGCTTACACCACCGACCCACTCTATAATTGGGAAACTGCGGGGCTGTTACCGGGCAAATACAAACTGCGCGTAGAAGTACGCAACGCCGGCACACTCGACCAACCGGTCAAGGTCAAAACGACCTACATTCTGAAGTAGGGAAAATTATGGAAGCAACAACTCGAACCAGTCGATCTGTCGGAACGTTGTCGGTTGTTATGCGCTGGGCGTTGGCCACGCTTCTGTTACTCCAAACAGCCCTGCCGGTTCACGCGGGCAGCCGCGTTACCTACTATATAAACGATGCGCTGGGCAGTCCCGCGGCTACTCTGGATGAAGCGGGCGCGGTAATTGAACGCGCTGACTATCTGCCTTACGGGGGTTCAACCGACACATCGGGCAATGCATCCACAAACGCCATAGCTCGCATCGGATATACGGGCCATGTCCAGGACGATACAGGCCTCGTGTACATGGGTGCGCGCTACTTCGATCCGGTGGCCGGGCGTTTCATGAGTATGGACCCGGTGGGTTTTGACGAGGCGAACCCACAATCGTTTAACCGGTATCAGTATGCGAATAATAATCCTTATCGGTATGTTGATCCGGACGGAAGAGAGTCGATTGACATTCAGTTCGCGGACTCAGATGGTTCTCGTGCGACCAGTGGGCAAATTCTAATTACGGTGGCGGGTACGTTTTCCCCGCTTTTGATGCACCCTGGAATCGCAGCGCTGGTTGCGAAAGAAGCAGCTGCTGAGATTAGTGGCATTGATTTATTCAGTTTAAGAGGGCTGTTGACGAGTGGTGCGAAGATTTCTACGAAAAGAATAACTGAATTAGCAGACTCGAATATCACCAACTCAAAAATTACAGTCTTAGGCCACTTTCCCGGCTATATCGAAAAAGCCAAAGATAGAGGGGCTAGTTTTTTTGATATCGGTGACGTGTGGGATTCCCTTACGGATACGCAACGGTGGGCTGCTAACAAGCGTTTCCTGGACAGGATTGCGGGGAAAGGTGACCAAATACTGCTTTCACTGCCGAAAACAAAAATTCGCCCGGGCTCGTATCTGGAACGGGAGATTCAGTACTCTGTGAAAGAAAAAGGCTATCGTTGGATTAATCAATGGTCGCTGAAACAAAAATGAATGAACTTATTACTTTCATAATATCTCATTTTTCTTTTCTCTATTACAAGTGCGGGGCGCGCTTTGTCGATTCGGTAGTCCGCGGGTCAAATGCGCTACTCATTCTAGAAATGGAGGATCTAAGGCTGCGATTCGTTAGAGATAGGGGGCAGATATTCTTGGACTTTCAGAGCAGTCATAATGCGTCTAGGGATGATTGGTTTTCATATGATGTTATTCAACAATTTGTTACTAACGAAACTATAGAT
>Ga0224508_10001726_pt1 | contig 19372 bp, 22 predicted proteins | sample SF_Jan12_sed_USG_4_FD_170157 | JGI IMG/M metagenome (GOLD analysis project Ga0224508, IMG submission 170157) | Sediment microbial communities from San Francisco Bay, California, United States - SF_Jan12_sed_USGS_21 | ecosystem: Environmental > Aquatic > Marine > Sediment | place: USA... | reverse complement strand
ACGTTTAAGGAATTTGACAAATATGTTGGAATGGAAAATCTAAAAATTTTACATCTTAATGATGCTAAAGGAGAAATAGGTTGTAATCTAGATAGACATTATCATATTGGCTTGGGAAATATTGGTAAAGAAGGAATGACTGCAGTAATTAAATTGATAGCAAAGAAAAAAATTCCAATTGTGTTAGAAACTCCAATTGATGATACCAGAGACGATTTTGAGAATGTTAAAATTGTAAAGGGGTTAGTGTAAAAAATATTTCAAAAAATTGGAGATATGGAAAAATGAATTATGAAGAAGTAATGAAATTGGCCCTTGAACGTGGATTTTATTTTCCCAGTTGTGAAGTTTATGCTGATGCACAAGCAGGATTTTGGGAATATGGGCCATCAGGTGTAGGATTGAAAAATAAATTTCTTGAATTATGGAGGAGAGAATTAGTTAGAAGAGATGGAATGCTTGAGATAGATGGTTCACAAATAATGTCAAAATCAGTTTTTGAAGCATCTGGACATTTAGGAAATTTTGCCGATCCTATCATAAAATGTACAAAGTGTAAAGCAACCTTTAGAGCAGATAGAACCATATCTGAAATTTCAAAAATTGAGATTCCTGAAAGTGCAGATTTGGTGGAATTTGATAATGCTATTAAAGAAAACGGCATTAAATGCCCAAAATGCAAAGGGGATTTTGAAAATACTAAAAAATTTAACATGATGTTTAAAGTAGGAATTGGTCCCGAAGAAGAGATTGCTTACCTAAGACCAGAAACATGTCAATCTATTTTTGTTGATTTTCCAAGACTGTTTAAAATAATGCGTGGGAAATTGCCCCTTGGAATTGCTCAAGTTGGTAAAAGTTTTAGAAATGAGATAGCTCCAAGACAGAGTTTACTTCGACTACGTGAATTTTATCAGGCAGAAATTGAAGTATTTTGTAATCCAAAAAAATTAGATGAAATGGAGAAATTTTCAGAAATTCAAGATACAGCAATTCGGGTTCAAACTGATTCTGAACCCGTGTCGATGACTTGTAAAGAAGCTGTAGAATCAAGAATAATTCCAAATAAATTTGTTGCATATTATTTGGGAATTTTAACTGAATTTTATGAAAAAACAGGAATCGATATTACAAAAAGTAGGTTTAGAAAACTTGGTGATAAAGAAAAAGCATTTTACGCAGAAGTCGCTTTTGATTTTGAAGTTGAAACAACTATTGGGTGGTTAGAATTAGTTGCATGTAATTATAGATCAGATTATGATCTTTCCAGTCATTCTCAAAAAAGTAAAGAAAAATTTGAAGTAATGGATAATGATGAAAAAGTTCTTCCACATGTATTTGAAATCTCAATGGGAATTGATCGAAGTTTGTATACAGTTTTAGAACATAGTTTGAGGGATGATAAAGAAAATGAAAGGACAGTTTTGTCGCTTAAACCTTATCTTTCTCCAATTCATGTAGGAGTTTTATCTTTAGTAAAAAAGGATGGGTTGAAAGAAAAAACAGATGAGATTTATGTTCAGATAAAAAGAAAATTTGATGCGTTCCTGGATCATTCTGGGGCAATAGGAAGAAGATATAGAAGATTGGATGAAATTGGCTCGCCATTTGCAATAACTGTAGATCATCAAACTTTGGAAGATGATACCATTACTATACGGATGAGAGACAGTATGGAACAAAGGAGAATGAAAATTTCTGATTTAAACTCTATTCTTTCAGAATATACTTCATTTCCTTAAATCAATTAAAAAGTAAATTAAAATTTTAGGTGCAATCTTCAGGCACAAAATCAGCCGCGGATATGATATATTTTAAAAATTAATAACCCATGATTTTTGGAGGGAACGTATGTCTGAGGCGATGGAGATTATTCCTGGAAAAAATGCTCAAATTTCTATAATTATTCCTACTTATAATGAGTCTAGAAATATTATTCAAATTCTAAAATCAATAGGTGAAAATTTACCAAAAAACCTTACCGCTGAGGCAATTGTTGTTGATGATAATTCTCCGGATTCTACAGGAAAGATTGTAGAGGAATATCTAAAAAATGTAAAGAAAATTGCAGGATACACAATGGATATTATCCACAGAACTTCCAAAAATGGTCTAAGTTCTGCAATTCTTAGCGGTATTCAACGAGCTAAAGGAGACACCATTGTTGTAATGGATAGTGATTTTTCTCATCCACCACAGATTATTCCAAAAATGATAGAATCATTAAAAAAATATCAATGCGATATGGTGATTGCTTCACGATATATCAGCGGAGGTAAAATAAACGGCTGGACTCTGAAAAGAAAAATAATGAGTAAAGTTGCAACTCTAATTGCAAAAAAGGGATTAGGGGTAAAAACAAAAGATCCCATGTCAGGGTTTTTTGCATTTAAAAAAAATATTTTAAAAGGAATTAATTTTGATGCCATTGGTTACAAAATCCTATTAGAAATTCTGGTAAAGAAAAGTGGAATCGATGTAAAAGAAATTCCTTATACATTTGAAAATAGGAGTTTTGGTTCCAGTAAATTAGATAGATCAACTATTACAGACTATTTCAAATCAGCATGGAAGCTGTACAAATTTGGAAAATCTAAAGAAAAGGAAGAAAGGCGTAATTCTGTTAGGTTTCTATCAAAAGCAAGTAGATTCTATACCGTAGGACTATCGGGTTTTGGAGTAAATTATTTAATTTCCTTACTTTTTGCTGGTGGAATATCTGATTTATGGTATTTACATGCCACCTTGATTGGAATTATAGCATCAATTACCACCAATTTTCTCTTAAATAAAACTTGGACCTTTGGTGATAGGGACTTTTCCAAGAAAAGAACACTGAAACAATATGGAAAATTTGTAACCTTTAGTTCTCTTGGTGCACTAGTCCAACTAGGAATGGTATTTTATTTAGTTGATGAATATCAATTATCTTATCCTATTTCTTTGGTTCTAGCTGTTCTTTCAGCAGCATTTGGAAATTACATCCTTAACAAAAAATTTACCTTCAAAGAGAAAGTTTGGGGATAAATAAAGAAAAACAAAAAGAGTGACGTTTCGCCTAAATCTTCTATTCAAATGAAGATGAAGATGGAGACGAAAGTCCAGTTTGAGTTGGTACAGATGGGAATTTATCTCCAATCTGTTGTTCAGCAACTGCAGATGCTTCTTGAAGAATCTTATCTGTTTCTTCACTTGAAGTATCAGTATCAAGGCTGAATGAGTCCCCTGCCAAGGAGTCCATCATTAATCCATTGAGTGTCTGTGTCATTGCATTCAATTCTGAGTCTGCTTCTGGCATGAATCTTCCAAGTGATGACTTCAATCCCTTCATTGTAGACATCGCTGGTCCAATTGCTACCATTGCATCGCCGAGGTCATGAATTGTTGTCAATCGTAATTGAACTTGTTCTAATGACATTCTTGCATTGCCGAGCATTTTTGTAACTTTGCGAATTTCAGCTAATTCGTTTGACAAAACCTTACTTGTACCAGTATCATGTTGCTGCATTGCAGTCACGATTCTCTTGAAGAGTTGCGCATCTCTTTCGTGCAGTTTTCCTAACATCGAGTCCATTTTACTAATTTGGACTTGAAGTTTATTCACTGCGGTTTGAATTCGTGGTTTTAATGCACCTTGTGGTTGTACTGCATCACGTAATTTGCCAGTTACACTTTGAGTCTCTTGTCGAGCCCAAGTCTTGTCGAAGTTTGGCATGTTGGGTGATTTAGAAATTGATTCTTAATGAGGGGTGTGTATTTAGATCAACTTTAGACTAAATTTAGCTAACAAACTATATGCATGCTTAAGAATTTGAAATCCATGACTAGAATTGCCGTTTTTGATTCTGGGTTAGGATCTTTATCCATTATTAGATCTATACAAAAGGTTTGCAAGGCAGAAATAATCTATTTTGCGGACCAAAAAAATTTTCCATATGGAAAAAAAACCAAGAAACAGTTAGAAAAAATTATTAAAGATTCTATAGAGCTAATTGAAAAAAAGTTCAATCCGGAGATAATTGTAATTGGATCAAATACTCCTACGATAATGCTTGAATTAACAAATAAAAAAATTATTGGAGTAAATCCCCCTATCAAAGAGGCAGCCAGAAAATCAAACACAAAAAATATTGCCATACTTGCTACAGAGACAGTTGTTAAAAGTAAAAATTTATCAAAATATATTAAAAATTGTAAAATATCAAAAAGAATTAAAATACATAAAGTAAATGCCTCAAATCTGGTTCAATTAGTAGAATCTGGAAAATTTATTGAAAACCAAATTTACTGTAAAAAAATTATAAAAAATTCATTAAAAGAAAAATTTTTAAAAAATAATATAGATACTGTAACATTATCAAGTACTCATCTGCCATTTTTAAAACCAATTTTAGAATGTGAATTTCCCAATATTCAATTTATTGACCCTGCTGAAAGTGTTGCAATTAAAATTTTTGAGAAGATAAAAACAAAAGGATCAAAAAAGAGTTTATTGAAAATATTTTCTTCTGATAAGACTAAAATTTTTCAAAATAATTTAAAGAAAATGGGTATTAAAAACAAAATACATTATTTATCTATTTGATTCTTGATTTTCTATATCCATGACTAAATTTTTTATCATAAAGTTTTGAATATTCATAAGACTTTGAATCAATTACTTCACTAATAATTACAATTGCTGTTCTTGTAATTTTTTCATCTCTAATTTTTTTTTCAATGTCTCCTAGAGTGCCTTTAACAATTTTTTGATCTTTCCAACTTGCCCTGTAAACCACAGCGACTGGAGTAGATTTTTTGTATCCTCCAGCTAGAGATTCTTTTACTATATCTGAGAGAAGATGAACACTTAGATAGAAAATCAAAGTAGCCTTGTGTTTTGCTAATTCTGAAATCTTTTCTCTTTTGGGTACCTTTGTTCTAGACTCAGCTCTAGTCACAATAATGGTTTGAGTTACGCCTGGAAGGGTAAGTTGAGTTTCTAAGGCTGCTGCTGAGGCCAAGAATGCAGTTACACCAGGTACCACTGTTGAGGAAATTCCTTTTTCTTGCAATTTGTCAATTTGCTCTTTTATTGCTCCGTAAATTGAGGGATCTCCATCATGTAGTCTAACTACTAAATTGTCTTTTTTGGCATTTTTATACAAAATCTCAAAAATTTCTTCTCTTACCAAACCTGCTGCATCATAGAGCTTTCCTTTTTTGCAAAGCTTAAGAATTGAAGGCGGTATTAAAGAACCAGAGTAAACTACAACATCTGCTTTTTGAATTAATTTTTTTGCTTTAACTGTGATTAATTCTGGATCACCGGGACCACATCCTACAAAAAAAACATTAGACACGTTTTACCACCAATATTGAAAAATATTTTGTAGTTAATGTACCGTCATTAACTTCACCCAAAGTCAATTTTCTAATTATTTCATTTTCAGTTCCAAGGTCTTGCCCAATTGCAAAAATAGAGTTATCAGGAAAACCAGCATCTTTTAGTAAATCTACTACTTTATCAAAATATCTACCATCTTTTAGGAAAATCATTGTTTCAGAATTTTTTGCAATTTCTTTTACAGTACTTAAATCATAACAAGATGGAATGATTGAAACTTTATCGGCACCCTCTGCAATACTTATTCCAATTTTTGATGCAAAGGTGAATATTGAAACAATTCCAGGAATTGCACTTATTTTTATTGTAGGATTATTTGTCTTTATTTCTTTATGCATGTACATCCATGTGCTATACAGGTAGGGATCTCCTACTGTAAGGTAAACTACATTTTTACCTGACAAAACTTTGGAGGCCATTATTTTTGCGTTCTTTTTCCAGGTAGCCTCAAGTACTTCTTTATCTTTGGTCATGGGGAAAATTAATTTTATAATTTCTTGGTTTTTTGATTTTTCAATTAAAGATGATACCACCGATAATGCTATGCTAGGCCTATCCTCGTTTGAAGCTGGACACATTATTACATCAGCATTGTGGATTGCATTAACTGCCTTGACTGTAAGTAGTTCTGGATCGCCAGGTCCAACTCCTATTCCTATTAATTCAGGCATGAAAAATATGATTTTCTTCCCAATTAAAAGCTAGATTAGACTTTGGTAGCTGAGATAATAGTTACTGGGTTTCTTGCAAGCATCATTGTTCCTTTTGAAGTTTTTCTACTCTTTGAAATGGTGACTTGAGTAATATCAACAGAATCAAACTGCAATTTTTCAAGAATTTCTAAAACAGAATACAAAGTTTCAATAAGAATAATCCCTATCACGATTCTTCCCCCAGATTTTAACTTATTCTGACACAATTCTACAATTTCTTTAGTGTCTCCCCCTGTTCCTCCAATAAAAATAACGTCTGCTATTCCTAGAGCTGGGATTTTTTCTTTAGCATCTCCAAGAATAACTGATACATTAGAAACTCCAAATTTTTCAATATTTTTTTTCGTTAGCTCTATAGCATTAGAATCATAATCAATTGAAATTACTTTGCCTGTATTTTCTACTTGAATAGAAGCTTCAATGGATATTGAACCGCTCCCACAACCAATATCAAATACAGTTTGTCCAGGAATTAATCTAGCTTTACTTAATTGAATGACTCTAACTTCTTCTTTTGTGATTGGGACCTTTTCAGCTCGTTCAAAAAAGTCATCTGGGATACCAGGAGTTTTATAATTCCACATACCTTATCTTCCTTTTGTTATAATTGTAAAACTAAAGATTAATTCCATTGGATGTACTTCCTGCATGCACTAATGTATAAGTTACAATCCAGGTAAACAAGTACAAGAAGATATAACTTCCAATACCTTGTGTGACAATTTTTTTCCTATCAGAGGATGGTAATTGCATTTTCATTCCTTTGGCAATTACAATAGTTCCAGCAAAAATGATAACCATAAAAGCAATAGAGGCCCAACGTCGTTCCTCTCCTTCTATATCTTCAAAGATAAATGTGGCAACAGTACCTGCAATGATTGCAAGGCTGACCCTTAGCCAGAATAATTTGTTTAACTTTCGATCTTTTTCACTTTTCTCAGCTAGATTTGTTGAAGGTTCAGTCGGAGGCACAACTGGTGTTTCACCAGATTCTGTTTCTGGAATTTCCTCAGGTTTGCTATTAAGTGATTCTTCTTTAGAATCTTCAGGCTGGGAAGTCGGTTCTGATGTTTTCTTTTTGTGCTTTGCCAAGTAAATTTCTAGTGTGTCTTCAGTGATCCTCGTTTAATATCTTTGGTAAGAAAATAAGCGTAAGGAACAGCAACAATATAATTTCGGATACCGAATATTTTGATATGACACTTGCAGGCATAGAGCTAAACTACCTTGTAAATAAAATTTCAGAGGAAGTTCAAGGTTACTATGTGAGTAATATCTGGGGAATTACCAAGGATAGTATACTATTCAAATTACACCATCCAGAAAAATCAGATATTTTTATGATGATTTCAACCTCAGGAGTTTGGTTAACCTCAGTAAAAATTGATCAGATTGAACCCAATAGATTATTGAAAAGATTACGAAGTGATCTGCTGAGATTCAAAATAACAAAAATTGAACAAATAGGTTCTGAAAGAATTGCATATTTTACATTTGCAGGATTTGACAAAGAGTTTGTAATTATTGGTGAGTTTTTTGGGGAGGGAAATATTTTGCTATGTAATGATGAAATGAAAATTCTAGCTTTACAGCATTCTATAGATGTAAGGCATAGAAAACTAGGGGTTGGAATGACATATGTAACTCCACCATCAAGTGAATTAGACATTTTTAATATTTCAGAATTAGATTTTGAAGATCTTAAAAAATCAGAACTAATTGCTGGAAAATGGCTAGGTCGTACTTTGGGTTTACCAAAAAAGTATGTGGAGGGAATATTTGAGTTAGCAAACGTCAATTCTAAAAAAATTGGGAAAGACCTGACTGGGGATGAAATCAAAAAAATCTTTCACACAACTAGTACAATTGTAACGAACGTAACCAAAGGTAACCATGATCCTGTAATTATTCGAAATGAAACATCAGAAGTAATACCTATCAAATTAGGAGAATCAAATGAAAAAAATTCTTCAGTAAATAGTTTCATGGAAGGATTAGATACTGTTTTTACTGAAAATATAGTGGAAAAAGGTAGATCAATTCAAACTGGTGAATCTGATAAAAAAATTAAAGAACTCGAAACTCAAATTTCTGAACAAGAAAAGGCCATAGAAACAGTTAAGGAAAAATCAAAATATGTAACAAACTTGGCAAATTCACTTTACGTTATGGTATCAAAAGGAATAGTTTCGATAGAAGATCCCAATGCCCAGAGTATTCTAGAAGAAAATAATGCAAAATTATCCAAAGAAAAAGGAATTTCTTTGATTGTAATTAAAGATGAAAAAATAAAAATTAATCCAGAATCACCATTACAATCAATTGCCTCGGTGCTTTTTAACGAAGCAAAACGTCAGTCTGGGGCAATAAAGTCAATAGATCAAATTAAAAATAAAACCAAGAAGAAACTTGAGAAATTAAAAAGCAGAACAGAAGCTTCAACACAGGAGATAATAGTTTCTGAAGTTAGGAAAAAAAATTGGTATGAAAGGTATAGATGGTTTTTTACATCAGATGATATGCTTGCAATAGGAGGAAGAGACGCTCCATCAAATTCAGCAGTTGTTAGAAAACATCTTGGAAAAAATGATAAAATTTTTCATGGAGACATTTTTGGATCCCCATTTTTCATACTAAAAGATGCAGAAAATCCTCCTTCAAATAGTATGAATGAGGTTGCACATGCTACTGTATGCTTTAGTAGAGCTTGGAGAGAAGGAATGCATGGATTAAATGCATTTTGGGTAAATCCTGAACAAGTAAAAAAATCAGCCCCTAGTGGACAATTTCTTCCAAAGGGTTCCTTTACAATTGAAGGAAAAAGAAATTTTGTAAATATACCATCATTGAGGTTAGCGGTAGGAATTATTCCTCAAGATGATCATTACCTCTTAACTTCTGGACCTCCAGAAACTATTAAAAAAAATTCTCTTTGTTATGCAATTATCGAACCTCATGGCTTGGAAATGGCTGAAGTTGCCAAAAAAATTAAATTAGAATTTTCAAAACTTGAAGAAGAGATTACAAAACAAATCAACCTAGATGATTTTGTGCGTGCTCTTCCAGCTGGACAAAGTCAAATTAAAGAAGTGAGTTATGGAGATGCCTCTTGAAAAAGCTAATGAGCCAACATTTTTTGTTGATGCTATGTTAGGGAATATCGCAAAAAAATTGAGGTTGATGGGGTATGATTCACTGTATTTTTCAGATATTAACGATGATGAATTGATACAATTGGCAAAAAAGGATGAACGAATTATTATTTCCAGAGACGAAGATTTGATTAGAAAATCCATAAAATATGGGATAAAATCAGTTGTTACAAAAGGTTCTACAGAAATTGAACAATTTCGTGACATACTAAAAAAAACAAATTTAAAAATAATTGAAATAAATGCTGATAGAGCAAGATGTCCAAATTGTAATTCCAAAACCCAATCAATTGATAAAAAAAACATTCTTCAAAAAATTCCTACCAAAGTTTTAGAGTATAATGATAAATTCTGGGAGTGTAAAAGTTGTAATCAAATTTTTTGGGAAGGCACACATATAAAAAATCTACAAAAATTTGTTGGTGAGTTAAATGAAAGAAAATGTTAACCTTTCAGAAAAAGATGGTCAAATTCTTGTAAAAACTGCGAGAATGGTTGTTACTAATTTTCTAAAGAATGGATCAAAAACAGAATTAGGAAAAAAATTCCAAGAAGATTTTTCATTTAATTCTGGGGTTTTTGTCACCTTGAATAATCCGTTAGGATTGCGTGGTTGTATAGGGTATCCGTTGCCTGATAAAAAATTGTTTAATGCCCTTGAAGAGGCAGCCATATCTGCAGCTACAGAGGATCCAAGATTTCCTCCGGTAAAATTTGAAGAACTTGATTCAATAACTTTTGAGGTAACTGTCCTTACACCTCCTACAAAAATTGAAGTAAGTAACTCTCAAGAATATTTATCTAAAATTAAAATTGGGCAAGACGGACTAATTGTCAAATCGGGCTACAATTCAGGATTACTTTTGCCACAGGTACCCGTTGAATATGGATGGAATGAGAAGGAATTTCTTGAATATGCCTGTGAAAAAGCTGGATTACATAAGGAATATTGGCAAAAGAAAGACGTTGAAATTCTAAAATTTGAGGGTATTGTCTTTAAAGAAAAAGATCCCAACGGAGAGATTATTCAAGAAAAGTTATTGGATTAGAAGATTCAGTGTCAAGTGATATTTTTTTTCCATTTTCAAGTGAGGAGAACTCTTCCTCAGTTATTGTAACAAGCGGAATATTTGCTAATGCACATCCAGTTGCCACAGTGAGATCTACCTTTTTGCAGATCATTGCAAATGGTGCTGAATTATTAGACTTTATAGAGTAAATCGTGTATGCTCCTACACTACTACCAATGCCATTTGGAAATACCAAAATTGAATCTTTAATTGATTTTTTAAAAAGATCATGATGTTCGTCGTTTATAATTCCAGTTTTTTTATCTACAGTTCCAAGAAAGTTAATTGGATTTTGAGATTTTAAAATTGTGCCTTTAACTTTTCCTTTTACTAGAATTTTTTTCATTTGGTTTCATCTTCAATAATTTCAGATAAAGATTTGAGATTTACATCAACACCGTTTGAATTTTTAAGGTAATAGGCGCCTTTGATGCTGTTGGTTGTTACTCCATCAACTTCTTCTTTTTTAATTAATGGAGTTAGACAAGTGCAACAATCTGAAAGAATTTCACATCCTGCTTGTTCTAGTTTGTTTGTATGTCCTAATTTTGTTGCTTGTTCTTTAACAGCTCTAGGGCAAAAAATCATGCATCTTTTTTTAAACGAACGTCCTTTGAGCCTATTTGCTAAATCAGAGATTTCTTCTAATCCCAATTGAGGACTTCCAAGTGTGATTAAATCACCTTTTTCGCATGTATTTAATTCATCATAAACTTTATTCATCTCACTTTCATCAAAATCAACTTTTTCAGATTCTGAATCATCCTCATCAAAATTGAATTTTGCACAGGTTCCAGAAGTGCCCATACCTCCGCAAAGTGATTTGCAGCTACGCCGATCCATTTGTCCTATGCCAGAGATATTTACTGATTCATCGCCCACCTTTCCAGCAAAAAATCCTAGCATTCCATAAGTCAGTTCATTTGGATTGTCAATCTTCATTCGTATTGTGAGTTTGGGTGTGGTTTCTTTTCGTAGTGAGGAATACGGGCTTTTACCAGTTAGGGCACTTGCTAAGGCACTAAATGCACTTTCTTTGTTAGTTTTTAAATTATCAAAAGAATTAGCATGGATTGCAGCATTACTTTCAGCAAAAGATACTTGGGTTCCATCTTTTGGGATATCAAAAATTTCGTATGGAATGCACGAAAATGAAGGAATGACTCCCATTGTTTCATATGAGCGTTTTATGGATAACTGCTTTGAGATAAAATTATCATCTAAATTATAGTTTGAGACATTATCAATATCAAATCCCATAGGATTAAGACTAGTCTTCACTCTTACTCTTGCATCCTTACTAATGCTAGAGAGGAATTCTTCACCTGCATCCCCGATTGTGTTATAATTAACTCCAGAAAGATGGGCCCATTCTATAGGAACAAGTTTTTCTGCATCAGTTGCCTCACCTGTGGCAACTAAAATTCTATAAGCTGTCTGCATGGTTTCACCTTGTTCACCTTTTAATGCCGATTCTTCTTCTCTAGTAAGTTCCATTAGTAGTCGTTGTTTATTACAGATATAATACTTGTACGTAAAAAATCAGATGGAAATGAAAAAAATTCTTCAAGGAATGATGAAGACAATGCATTCAGTTAAGCCACCACGAATGACTGCTCTAAGGGAACTTCATGAGGCAGAAACCGGTGGACCGTTTAGCATTCTTATTGGGACTATCCTATCTGCACGAACTAAAGATGAAAGTACTACAAAGGTTGTTAAAATATTATTTTCTAAATATAAAAACGCAAAGGCATTAGCAAATGCCAAGTTAAAAGAAGTTGAAAAAATTATCAAGCCAATAGGATTCTATCATGTAAAAGCTAAAAGGATTATTGAAGTTGCAAAGATTATTGATTCTAAATATAAAGGCAAGGTTCCGGATAATCTTGAAAAATTAGTGGAACTTCCAGGTGTTGGTAGAAAAACGGCAAACTGTGTGTTAGTATACGCCTTTGACAAACCTGCAATACCTGTAGATATTCACGTTCATAGAATTTCAAATCGATTAGGATTGGTTGAAACCAAAACCCCTGAAGAAACGGAGATGGAGTTGATGGAAAAAATTCCTAAAAAATTTTGGCTTGAAATAAATGATACATTTGTAATGTATGGTCAAAATATTTGCAAACCCATATCTCCAATGTGTGATGTTTGTAAAATTAAAAAAAAATGTAAATATTACAATACTAAGAGCGCTTCTTAGTCAAAAAAAGGATTCCCACTATAATTCCTATTCCTGCAGCTAGATAAAATGGGAAAAACGCAAATACATTTTCTGACGGATCCCCAGAAAGAAATTCAACTATCATGCTTCCAGAATTTACTGCGGGTGGATCAGTAGAGCTCTCCATCCCATGAACAGAATAAGAGTCAATTTCAAACGAACCAATGTTTAGGTTAGAAACCGTTATTCGGGCTCCATTGTTTACTGTCAATCCTCCTCGTTCTGTATAGGAGATTATGATTTTTGTTGCAGGATACCAACCTCTTTCAAGATCACTTTGTACGACTACATAGCCTTCTCTCTCAGTATTTACTGCCACCCAGAATTTTTCGTGAGGTGGTGCACCCATGCCTATTTCAACAAATTTATCAGAATTTTTATCGTAAAATTTGAAAACGCCATTTCCATTTGGGTTTTCGTATACTAGATTGTTATCTATGGTTATTTGCCAGCTAATAGTATGATCATTTTCCAATTCGACAACCACTGCGTTTCGTGAAATTTTGTTAAAGTCGTTAAATGGAATTTCTATTGTATCAATAATAATAGAAGGATTTTTGACATCTTGGGCAAATGCAGGTGTAAAAATTAATCCAAAGAGAAAAATTAGACATACATTATATCTCATAAAATAAATCATTATTGATTGAATAAATATCTAGTCAACAAATGGATGTGGATGATCAATGATTACTTTTGCTACTTCAGGTCTTAGGATAAATTCTGAAGGTGGTTGACCATTTTGAATCATTTCTCTTAGTTTGGTCCCACTGATTTGTTCTTTGGCATCATCACCATGTGGACATGATTTAGGATTTGTATATGTGAGACATTTCTTACAATAGAAAAATGCTGGGAAAAATACTGGAGCAATTTCTAATTCTGGATAACCATCAAATATTTTTTGGGCTGCAAAAGGATCATAGAATTTTCCAACTCCTGCATGATCTCGGCCTATAATGATATGTGTACATCCGTAGTTTTGTCTCATTATAGCATGATGAATTGCTTCCTTTGGACCGGCATATTTCATTTCAGTATGCAAAGTTCCAAGTTTACATCTGTTTTCGGGATAATAATTTTTAATCATAGTTTCATATGATTTGATAATTACTTCATCTACAAAATCTCCTGATTTTTTCTTTCCAATGATTGGATTGACAAAAACTCCATCTCTGGTAGTAATTGAGGTTTTTTGAAGCATTTCGTGAGCTACATGTGGAGGATTTCGAGTTTGAAATGCACAGATAGTTTTCCATCCAGCTTGAGCAAAAGCCTCTCTAGTTTGTAAAGGAGTTAATCTATTTTTTCTAAGTTCATTTTCTTCAGGTCTTTGAATATAATCTATCTTGCCCCCAACCAGAAAATCTTTCATGTTCATGGTTTTAGCGACACCAGGATGTGAGGCATCATTGGTCCCATAAACTCCCTGAGCGGTTTTCTCTTTATCAAAGGAAAAGGTCTCCTCAACATGTAATACTGCTACGCCTAACCCCTGATGATTTTGTAATAATACATCTCCTGCTTCTTTCATTTTTGTCGCAGTTGATTCATCTACATCTAAAACAATAGGAATGGTCCAAGCTAGACCATTAGACAATCTTCCTTTAGATACAACATTTTCAAAGTCTTGCTGTCCTAGAAATCCTTCTAAGGGACTAAAAATTCCGTCTGCTATATTTTCAACATCGTTTGCAAGATCCTCTGAAATTGATATTGAAAATAGTCCAGATGGATCTACTGATTTAATCCGATTTACTAGAATTCCACCATGTGGTTTGATTACTCCATCACTCATAATTATACACCCTCAGGCATGTGCAAACCACATTCTTTTGTGTCATCATTTTCCCACCACCAACGCCCCGCTCTTAAATCTTCACCTTTTCTTACAGCTCTAGTACATGGGTCACATCCGATACTTGGGTATCCCTTGTCAATAAGAGAATGATAAGGAACATTATTCGTTTTAATATAATTCCAAACTTGTTCCCAACTCCAGTCAAGTAATGGATTTACTTTGACAATTCCATCATATTTTTCATCAATCTCAAGCATTTTGGAATTTTCACGAGTAGAGGTTTGATCTCTTCTTATACCAGTTATCCATCCATCTAAAGTTGCTAACATTTTTCGTAAGGGTTTTACTTTTCTAATTCCGCAACAGAGTTGTCTATTTTCAACGCTATCATAAAATAAGTTGATGCCTTTGGTTTGAACCATCTCCTTTACTTCTTCTGCATCTGGAAACATAATCTCAAAAATCACATTATATTTTTTGGAAAGTATGTCCATTACATCGTAAGTTTCTTGTGGTAACCTTCCTGTATCCAAAGTGAAAAATCGAAATTTGGGATTAATCTTTGTCATCATATCAATCAAAAGTGAATCCTCTGCCCCAAAGCTTGAGGCTTTTGCAACTTTTGGGTGTAAGTTTTCAGAAGCCCAGTTAATTGCATCCTCTGCTGTTTTTAATGTAGGATTAATCTCATCAAGTTCTTTTTGTGTGAATTTTACCACAATAACATTGGCTGTTTGTTGTTTTATATTGATTACCCGTGGATTTTATCCTAAATTATAAACAAGTAAATTTCAAAATAAAAAAGATGAAAGAGGTTTCTTATGTGGTAGTTTTTCCAACAGTGTTTTCTAAAAATAAAATTCCTCAGTTAATTTCAAATATCAAAAAAATTCTTAAGGTACGAGGCCAAGAATTCAAATCAATAAAACGAGATGGAGATGTTATCCTTGTTAATTCAGGTGATCCTGTTTTTTCTTCATCAGCTATCAATCTGCTTTTTGGAATTGAAAAGATTGCAATTGCACGACAGGTAAAAAATGATTTTAAAACAATTGTATCAGAAATTACTTCCTTAGGCGGAAACTTACTCCTAAAAGGTGAAAAATTTCTAGTAAAGGTTGAAGGATCATCAAAAGGATTTTTCCCAAAAGATGTGGAAATTGCAGCAACATCATCAATAATTGAAAAAAAATCTAATTTAGGAGCAAGGCCTGGAACTGAGGAAATTTTTGATAAGATGCTTTATACTTATTTAACAGAAAAAAATGCATACATTTGTATTTTTATTGATAAAGGTCAAGGTGGAGTATCATTTAATTCACAAAAACAAAATACGGTTTGTAGTGTTTATGATGAAATATCTGCAGTTTCATGTTTTGAAACAATAAAACAAGGTTTTGATTCAAAAATAATAATTTGTTATAGGAAAAATTCAGAACTGATGAATTTAGTAAAGACAGTTAATCAGATAATTCCCCGACTTGCAAAAGAAAAAGTTTCTTTGGATTTTTTTCAAATCAAGATTAATCCAACTGGAGTAAAAAATTATCAAATTTTCATAAGTTCGGTAATTGAAATTTTGATTCAGGAAGCTAAATCAAACAATCTAAGTTATGTCTCACTAGCTTTATCTCCACTGGCATTCTCCCAAGATTTTATTGAATATTCAATGAAAAAAATATTTCAGAATAATAAATTGCCAATTATGCCTCTTAATGGAGTTGATGCCAAGTTGTTTGAGGAAGCAAAAGAAATTGGATTAGAAAAACAAATTCCAAAAATGAATAAAATTATCCTAATGAATTCAAAGGAAATTCACAAAATTACAGGTAAAGACGTAAAATTTGCTCTAAACACAAAGAAAACAGTGGATGTGGTAATCGGACCAAATAATGTTCACGATATTCTAGATTCCTTGGAAGAAAATCACTGAGAATTTAAACAGCATCTACAGATTTCTTTACATGTATAAAATTGGGGAATTTATTTACCCATGGGGTAGCGGTCATTATTCTCGAATGGTAAGATTTCATGATGCATTCTCTGAGTTAATGAAAGACGATTTTGAGTCTCATTTTTCAAGTAAAGATCATGTTTACAAAAAATTATTAGAAAAATTTCCAGACCAAATAGACAAAATTCATAATATTTTGATGCCAACTCCAATTGATGGAAAATTTGGCCCAAGTATTTTGTTATCAATGTTGAATTTTTTATTACCAGTTAGACAGAATCCTCCTCTTTTAAACCAAATTGTAGATTATTTGAGAGAAGAACGAAAACTGTACAATCAAGAGAAATTTGATCTGGTAATTAATGATGGAGATATGGGTTCAAACATTTTAGCCAAAAACCGTAACATTCCCAGTCTTTTCATTACAAATCAGTTTAGACCAAAATTGTATAAATCAAAAATGTATTTTTATCCATCGCTATATTTTATTGCAAAACAAATTGCAAAAGCTAGTAAAATTATTGTAGCTGATTCTCCTCCACCATATACCCTATGTGAATTCAATCTAAATTTTACAAATGAAGCTAAATCTAAAGTTTCTTACGTGGGTCATTTTATGAATAAGAAAATAATTCATAACAGACCTCTTTCTGACTTTGAAAAAATTATACAAGATAATGATTTTGGATATTGGATGAGGACCGGAAACCATTCAACCAATGAAGGAACTGGAGAAAGATATGAACAAGTTTTTCACCTAGATGAAATGAAAAATGAAAAAAGGATAATTTCACATGCAAAAAGTGATCCATCCATTAATTCTGTTTTAGGAAGAAATGGAAAAAAATTTACTATTTCTGAAGCCCTAGAAAAGAAAATAGATTGGATTCAAATTGATATTGGTTATCTTTCTGAACAAGAAAAAGAAGAAGTGTTGAATTTAAGCAAATATGCAGTTGTAAATGGTTCTCATACTGTTATGGGAGAAATACTTGGAGGAAAGTCAAAGCCCATAATTGGTATCCCAATTTATGATGAGCACACAAATAATATCAAATGGGCTGAACAGAAAAATCTAGCTGTTTTGGCTAAAAAACCTCAACATGTGATAAAAGGAATAAAATCAATTAAAGAAAATTACGATAAATTTGAAGGGAATTTGTTGGATTTTTCTAAGAATTTTGTTTCAAATGGAGCCGAGAATACAGCAAAAATTGCTACTGAGATCTTAGAAGAAAAGAGATAAAGGATTATTTTTAGAATTTTAGGTATCTGGCGCGCGGGATTTCGATGGGCGAACGGACCGAAAGGGATGACGATAAAATCCGCGTGTCAGATTTTTTGAAAATCGATCAGAAGATATGTGGGAACGCTTTTATGGAAAAAATTAAGCCATATCAGCAGTGCCTAACTGTCCAGAATGTACAGCAAGAGAAAAAAAGAAAATTCAAGCTAAATATGAAGAAGACACACCTGAAGAAGATAGAGGTAGAGATGATTTATTCAAATTGTTTGATGAGATAGAGTTTCCAATGAAAATGGATTCTGCAACAAAACATTTCATTTGTAAACGATGTGGACTTTATGCTACAAGAGAACAAGTTTCAGATATTCGCTACAAGCTAAATCAAAGAGAAAGAACTAGAGAAGATAAACAAGATGATTATCTAGAGTGGTGGCAAAAAAGCAAAAAAGACAAAGAACTAAACTAGAGCTGATATTTATGGTAAAAAAGAAAGAAGATATTCCTGATTGGGTTACTGATGAAATTCAAAATGCAAAATTCAAAAAACCTGAAGAATTAAAGAGATCTGGATATGTTCTAGAGATTTATGATGCTGATAATAAAATAGATGCTCAGCTATATGATCCAGTTGAAGATGGAAGACATATTGTAACTATGGATTTACCAAAGAAAATTAAAATTTCTGATTTGGAGAAGGGTGTGGTTTATGAATTTACATTTGATCAACACAAAGCACCATTAAGCAAAAAAGTAACTGAATTTCTTCAAAAAGAAAAAGAGATAGAGATGGCTGCTATCTATCAATTTGAACTAAAATCATTAGAACTCTTAGATGTAGGATCTAGTGAACCAACAGAAATGGATGAAGAATAGTCTAATTTTGTTCTTTATTTTTTAATTGTTTATTAAAAGATAGGCCTAAAATTGGATTTATTAGGTAAGGAAAAGTACTTTTCAACCATACTACTATTCGTACCACTGAAGGAACTATAATTTCTAACCTGGGAGAACTTGATGCTCTTAGAATTGCATTTGCAACAATTTCTGGACTGAGTGATGTTGAAGAATATTTGGGCATGTTTTCAAAGGAGGAGTGATCAAAGAAATTCGTTCGTACCATTATTGGACTCACTACTGTCAACCCAACTCCAGTTCCTTTCAGTTCGTGTTTGAGACCCTCTGAAAAACCTAACATAGCAAATTTTGATGCACAATATGAGGCAATTCCAGGCAATCCAAAACTTGCGGCAACAGAGGCAACATTAACAATATGACCGGTCTTTTTTAAAATCATTGATGGAAGAAAATTTTTGATGCAATATACCATTCCAAAATAATTTGTTTCCATTTGGGATTCAATTTCCTCTATAGATAAATTAGATACAGAGCCATAAATTGCAAATCCTGCATTGTTTACAAGAATATCCACTGACTCATATTTTTCTAAAACTGTTTCAGACATTCTTTTAACTTGGGTTTTATCAGAAACATCACACTCACATACAAAAGTAGATACATTAAATTTTTCAAGATCCTTCTCTACTTTGATTAGTTTTTCTTGTTTCCTAGATACTAGAATTAATTTGGCACCCTTCTTTGCAAATTGAATAGCTGATGCTTGTCCTATTCCTGATGATGCTCCTGTTATCAACACAACTTTATCTTTAAAATGCATAATTCAAAAATTCCATTAATAGATAAAGTGGTTTCTACTGCAGATATTCACCACATAAACTCGCTAAATGTTGACTGCCTTACCTACTAGGGCGTGCAAGATTAAAAATATTTGCCAAAAAACGCTAGTGGTTTCTATTTTGGTTCAG
>Ga0224508_10001725_pt1 | contig 19373 bp, 16 predicted proteins | sample SF_Jan12_sed_USG_4_FD_170157 | JGI IMG/M metagenome (GOLD analysis project Ga0224508, IMG submission 170157) | Sediment microbial communities from San Francisco Bay, California, United States - SF_Jan12_sed_USGS_21 | ecosystem: Environmental > Aquatic > Marine > Sediment | place: USA... | reverse complement strand
GGTCCACACGCCCGCCAACGCCACCCCAAACGACACGATCGCCAACGGCGAACCCCATAGATTCCCGAGCCGCACGCCCCCACAATGGCGATCCCGCACGATCCAGTCAAATTGACGTGTAAACCAACGAAAAGTCGGCCATGATGCGCGCCATGAAATCGCGTGAGCTGCTGTACTCGGGCCCTCTATTCGATGTGGCTCGCTTGACGTTCGAGGGTCAGAACGGCACGGCAGTCGTCCGTGACGTGATCGAGCATCGAGGCGCAGCGGTGATCCTCCCCCTCTTGGACGATGGTCGTGTCGTCCTGATTCGCAACGTTCGCCACACGGTTGGCAAGGTCTTGTGGGAGCTACCGGCTGGCACGCTCGAGGCCGGGGAAGCGCCCGAGGCCTGTGCCGCACGAGAAGTCGAAGAAGAAACCGGGTACCGAGCCGGAACCATCGTACCGCTCACCGAATTCTTTGCGTCTCCTGGCATCCTCAACGAGCGGATGCATGGTTTTTTGGCCACCGACCTCGAACCGACCAGCCAATCGCTCGACCATGACGAAGAGATCGAGGTTTTCCCGATTCCCCAGTGGCAAGTGCGCGACATGATCAAGGACGGGCACATCGAGGACGCCAAGACGATCGCGCTGCTGCTCTATTGGATGCACCTCCACTCCCCGTGAATCCCTGGACCGAGCGTCAATCCCGATGGAGCTGCTGACCCGCATTCAAGACAACTGGATCGTCCTGCTGATCCCTGTCATCAGCGCGTTGGTGGGGTGGTTCACCAACGTGGTGGCCATCAAGATGATGTTCCGGCCGGTCGAGTTCGTTGGCATTCCACCCTACTTGGGCTGGCAAGGTGTCATCCCGGCCAACGCGCTCCGGCTCGCGAGGGTTTCGAACACGCTGATCACGCAGAAGCTCTTGTCACTGCGGCAGCTTTTCGACGAGACGTTCAACGCGGAGTCTTTCGCTGGAAAGCTTGGCGTGGTCATCGACGATGTAACGGAGCAGGTGATCGACGAAGTCGCGAACAAGCACGCCAAGGCGATGTGGGACAACGCGGGCGAGTTCATGCAGAACAAGGTGCGCCAGCAGGTGCGCGCTGAAGTGATCGAAGTCTCGCGCGCAATCGCCATGGACATGGCTGACGATGTCGACAAAATCATAGACATCGAGAAGACGGTACTCGAGGCGATCGAGCGGCACAAAGCGCTGATGGGCGAGATGTTCTTCGAGGTGGGTCGCAAGGAGTTCAAGTTCATCGAGCGATCAGGCCTCTACTTCGGCTTCCTGTTTGGTGTCTTCCAGATGGTCATCTGGGTTCTCTACCCCGCCCCCTGGATCCTTCCTGCAGCTGGCTTCTTCGTCGGTTACCTGACCAACTGGATCGCGATCAAGCTCGTGTTCGCGCCGCGCGAGCCCGTGAAGATCGGACCCGTGACGGTGCAGGGGCTGTTTCACAAGCGGCAGACCGAGGTCGCCGAGGCATTTGGGCGCACTGTGGCGACGCGTGTGCTGAACGCCGACAACATCGTGACCACGGTCATGGAGAGCGATGGGGCGGCGCACATGAACCGAATCATCGAGCATCGAGTCGGCGAGCTGATCTCGAAATACGAAGCCCACCCGATAGCGGCTTTGGTCTTGCCAGAAGAGAAGCGACCTGCGCTCCGGGTCGAGCTCCTCGAACGAATCCAAACCGAGTGGCCAAAGCCGGGCGGCTTCTTTCACACGTTCGCCGGCGAGTCGGTGGACCTCAAGGGAGAGCTCGAACGCCGGATGAAATCACTCGACCGCGAAAGCTACGAGGGGGTGCTCAGGCCTGCATTCCAGCAGGACGAGTGGAAGTTAATCGCCGCGGGGGCCGTGCTGGGCACCATCGCCGGCGTCCTGCAGCTGGTTTTCATCTTCGGCGATGCCATGGAGCGCCTGAGCCGCTAGGCACCGGGGCGCTGGCCGAACGCTCGCTCAACGGCTACACCTTTGCCCGTGGAACAAACCGCAACGCTGCTCGTCTGCTGCCCCGACCGCAAAGGCCTCGTCGCGGCCCTGGCACAGGTCCTCTACGGCCACGGCGCCAACATCCTCGATGCTGACCAGCACACCGATCCGGTGGCTGGTCAGTTCTTCCAACGCATCAAGTTCGACATGTCCGAGCTGCACACCGACCGCCGAAGCTTGGAGACCGCGATTTCCGAAGTCGCCGGCCGCTTTTCGATGAGCTGGCGGATCGCCGACGGCAAGAATCGCTTTCGGACCGCGATCTTCGTGTCGAAGTACGACCATTGTCTGTATGACCTCTTGTTGCGCCAACGCGCTGGAGAGCTCTCGACCGAGTTCTCGATGATCATCAGCAACCACGAAGACCTCCGGCCCGTGGCCGAGCAGTTTGGGGTCCCGTTCCACTACCTTCCCATCACGAAAGATACGAAGCCCGCGCAAGAGCGTGAGGCGCTCGCGCTGCTGAAGGCCGAGAGCGTAGATCTCGTCGTGCTCGCCCGATACATGCAAATTCTCAGCGATGACTTCTTGAAGGCCTATGACGGTCAGGTCATCAACATCCATCATTCGTTCTTACCGGCGTTCATGGGAAGCAAGCCCTACCACCGGGCTTTCGAACGCGGCGTCAAGCTGATCGGTGCGACGGCGCACTACGCCACGGCAGACTTGGACGAAGGGCCGATTATCGAGCAAGACGTCGTCCGGTGTTCACACCGCGACTCCGTGCAGGACCTGGTCCGCAAGGGCCGGGACCTAGAGAAGGTGGTGCTTGGGCGCGCGGTGCGTTGGCACCTCGACGACCGAATCCTCGTCTACGACAACAAGACGGTCGTTTTCAACTAGGGAGTCCACATGTCTGAACGAGTTCAACTCAGCATCGACAACCACATCGCCACGGTTCGCATGGCGCGTCCCGAAAAGCGCAACGCGCTCGACGCAGACATGTTCGAAGCGCTCATCCAAACAGGCAAGCGCATCATCGCGGACAAGAGCGTTCGGGCGGTGGTGCTCCACGGTGAAGGCAAGGCCTTTTGCGCCGGGCTCGACTTCGGTTCGTTCATGGGCTCGCCCGACATGATGCAGAAGCTCCTTTCACGGAGCGAAGAGAGCCCGGCCAACATGGCGCAACGGGCGGGCTGGATTTGGCAAGAGGTCCAGGTCCCGGTCATCGCCGCGATCCACGGCTTCGCCTTTGGCGGCGGGCTTCAAATCGCCCTAGGCGCGGACCTTCGCTACGTCACGGCCGATTCGCAGATTTCCGTGATGGAGATCAAATGGGGACTGATCCCAGACATGAGCATCACACAGACCATGTTGGAGCTGGTCCCGCTCGATGTCGCAAAGGAGCTCACGTTCACCGGACGGATCATCTCGGGCAACGAAGCGGTCGCGCTCGGGCTGGCGACCAAAGTCGCCGAGGATCCGCTCGCAGACGCGCTCGAAATCGCCAAATTGATTGCGACGAAGTCCCCTCATGCCATCCGAGCAGGAAAGGCTCTTCTCCGGGACGCCCCCAAGATGTCCCGTGCGGATGCGCTCAAGCTCGAAACCGCGCTTCAGGTCAGCCTGCTCGGCAGCCCCAATCAAATGGAGGCGGTGCAGGCGAACATGACGAAGCGCGATCCCAACTTCAAAGACCCGGAGTGACGAGACACACTAGGCTGGCTCTGCCGGCCGCGACACACGCGGCTGGTACTGGCAACAATCCGGCGGACAGACGTCGTGCGAGGGGCCGCGCTTGCCCAAGGCTTGGCGGACACTGACCTTACCCAGTCGCTCCTCGATGAGCTCGCGAATCATCGCCACGAAGGCTGGGTGCGTCCCGACGGTGGGCGCGCGCGTGAGGGTGATGCCGAGCTCGCTGGCGTGGTCGCGTGCCTCGTGGTCGAGGTCCCAGACGACCTCCATGTGGTCCGACACGAAGCCGATCGGCGCCACCACCACGTCGTGGGTATTGATCTGCGCAAGCGCATCGATGTGCTCGAGGATGTCCGGACCCAGCCATGGAACGTGAGGTGGCCCGCTTCGACTCTGGTAAACGAGCTGCCAGCGATCGTGGCGTGCTCCTTCGGCAACCAGCCGCGCCGTTTCTTCGATCTGATCGGCGTAGTCGCAGGTCTCGGCCATGGAGAGAGGAATGCTATGGGCGCTGAATGCGACGCGAGCGGTTTCACGACGCTCTTTGGGCAGCGTCTCGAGCGCCGCGAGAAGGCATTCGACGTTGGCCTCGATGAACCCGGGGTGGTTGTAGAAGACCCGGAGCTTGTCCACGAGGGGCGCACCCTCACCGAGCTCCTCGCGAGCTTTCTCGATGTTCTCCCGGTACTGTCGGCACCCGCTGTAGCTGCTGTACGCCGATGTGACGAAGGCCAGCGCTCGCTTCTTCCCGTCGTCGCGCATCTCCCGAAGCGCCTCGAGGATGAAAGGGTCCCAGTTGCGATTGCCCCAGTAGATCGGTAGGTCGATTTCGCTCCTACGAAGCTCTTCTTCGAGCGCTGCGATCAACGCCCGATTCTGGTCGTTGATGGGGCTCTTGCCCTCGAAATGATTGTAGTGCGCCGCGACCTCCTTGAGTCGCTCGGGCGGAACGTTTTTGCCCCGCACCACATTCTCGAGGAACGGCATGACATCTGCGCGATTCTCGGGCCCTCCGAAAGACACCACGAGAATACTGTCGTACTCCAGATCCGTATCGCCCACGCCGGAACTCTCGCGCCTAAAACCCTCGGTGGCAAGTCAAGAGTGTTGCCAAGCGATCGCAGCTGTGCTCTAGCTTGGCCGTGCGGGTTACCATTCTAGGTAGCGGGAGCGAGGGGAACGCGCTTCTCTTGGAGTCCAGGACAACGTCTGTCCTGGTCGACGCCGGTCTCTCGCACCGCAAGCTCGTTCAGCGCTTCGAAGCCATCGGGCGAGAGCCTCCGACGAACGTAGCTGCCGTCATCGTGACGCACAGCCACAGCGACCACGCAGCGCACGCGTCGACCTACGCGACCCGCCTGTGCTGTCCGGTGCGCGCGAGCGAGGACACGATAGCGTCGATACGTCTTCGTCCTTCCGTACGAACCCAAACCTTCACCGCCGGCAAGCGTTTCGCTTTGGGCGACATCACCATCCACTCACTTTCGATTCCGCACGACGTGCCCCAGGTTGCGCTCCGATTTGAAACGAGCACGACCAGCATCGGCCTCGTGACCGACCTCGGACACGTTCCCAAAGGACTCGCGGCTTTCGTCAGCGAGTGCGAAACCCTCCTGCTCGAGAGCAACCACGACCCCGACATGCTCGCCGAAGGCCCGTACCCTACGATGCTCAAGCGGCGCGTATCCGGGTCGCACGGGCATCTCTCAAACGGCCAGGCTTCGGATTTGCTGGCGGGGCTTGCACACCTGCCGAAACGCGTCGTTCTCATGCATTTGTCGGAGACCAACAACTCCCCCCGGCTCGCGCGCAGCTCCGCCGAGGCCGTGCTCGGACATCGGGGCACCGAGCTGTTCCTTGCGCACCAACAAGAGCCGCTGGAGCTCGGGCCCAGGCTCGAGCTACAAATGCAGCTGGGACTTTAGCGGGGAACCCATGGGCCTTTGGTACGACGAAACCCTCGATGACCACACCCGGCTGGGACTCCGGGTGAAAGAGACGCTGTTTTCGGGACGGAGTGCCTACCAGGAGATCGAGGTGATCGACACGGTGGGCTTTGGGCGGGTTTTGATCATCGACAAGGTCTTCATGACCAGCGAATACGACGAGTTCCTCTACCACGAGATGCTCGCACAGCCGGCGTTGTGTACGGCACCTAGCATCGCAAGAGTTCTGGTCATCGGCGGCGGCGACGGTGGCACCGTCCGTGAAGTGCTTCGGCATCCGGAGGTGAAGGAGTGCGTGATGGTCGAGATCGACGAAATGGTCGTCAACCTCTCGAAAGAATACCTGCCCGGCATCGGAACCGCCTGGAACGACCCGCGCCTCGACCTTCGTTTCATCGATGGGCACGAGTACGTCAAGCGGAGCAACGACGAGAAGTACGACGTCATCTTGCTCGACGGAACCGACCCCGTCGGTCCGGGTGCAGTTCTCTTCGACGAGAGCTTTTACGCCGGCTGCAAACGCATGCTCACGCCCTCGGGCATCATGGCGCTACAGAGCGAGTCCCCATTGCTAATGATGGACCTCTTCGTCGAAACGCAACACAGGCTCCGCAGGCTGTTCTCGGAAGTGCACCCGTATCTAGGGCCCGTACCGCTTTACGGAACCGGTACCTGGAGCTGGACCTGGTGCTCGGATACGGGAGAGCCCCTTTGGGCGATTCGTGAGCGGCAAGAGGTGATCGTAGAAGGCTCCAAGGCGTACAACGAAGAGCTGCACCAAGCTGTCTTCGCGCTGCCCAACTACGTCAAACGCGCGCTGAAGCTCTGAGGAGGGGGGGCGGAGTCGAACGGCTCGCGCTGCCGCGGGTGTTGGGTGGTCGGGGGCTTGGGTTGGGGGCGCGGTTTGGTTTAATTACACCGCCCGCCCACCCCCACCCGTAATCCTCCCTGCCGCGGCGGTCGCTGCGCTCCGCCTTGGCGGCGCGTTGCGCCGGGCTTCGCCCTGCGGGCTCGCGCTGCCGCCTGCGGTTTGGGGAGCTGGTTGGTCCTGTCTCCGTGTGGAGGGACGCCCCACGCTAGACGCTTTCGCGTCGCCTACGACATTTTTCGTCGGCGCTCGGTCTCCCTTAATCCAAGCGCTGCCCTCCGGCGTAGAGCCTGGTGAACGAGAAAGAGGGAGAATCACCATGTTTTCGACAACCGGTCAGTCCACGATGAACCACGCCCTTCTCAGGGAAGTCGCCAGCTCCGGTGGCATCTCCGATCCGACTCTTTTTATCTATGCTGTCTTAGGGGCCCTTGCGGTCGCGAGTCTCCTGGCCGGATATCTGGTCTTCGGCAGAGCTCGCCAGCGATCGCTACCAGCGCAGCACTAGCTTGCCAAACGTCTGGTTGCTCTCCATTCGCTCATGCGCCGACTGCACATCGGCCATCTCCATGACTTCGTCGATGATTGGCTTCAACTGACCGCTCACGAACTTGCCTAGCATTTCTTCGGTGAACGACTTCGTTAGCTCAGCTTTCTCCGCCGACGAGCGGCTGCGGAGCACGGACCCATGAATGGACGCGCGTTTCGCCAAGAGCGCCCCGAGCGCAAGCTCGGCCTTCACGCCACCCATCAAACCGATCACGATGAGGCGACCCTGTTTTGCGATCACCTTGATGTTTTGGGAAAGGTACGCAGCGCCAATCGTGTCGAGAATGACGTCGACGCCATTTGGAACCACCCCGAGGACGCTGTCCGCGAACTGGCCATCCTCGACGAGCACGGCGTGCGTCAAGCCGAGCTCGGTGCAGCGTGGAAGCTTGTGTGCGCTACGCGATGTGCCAACCGAGGAGGCGCCGATCGCGTTGGCGATCTGAATTCCCGCCGTGCCCACGCCGCTGGCAACCGCGTGCAGGAGCACCGACTGCCCCGCGCGGAGCCCCCCCTGCAAGACGACCGCATCGTATGCCGTCAAGAAGACCTCAGGCAGCGCAGCGGCTTGTTCCAACGAAAGCTCCGCGGGAACGGGCATGAGCTCTGCGCCTTCGGTCACGAGCCGCGTCGCCATCGAGCCGCCCCCGACGATACCCATCACCCGGTCTCCCGGCTTCCAGTCGCTCACCGCGTTGCCAACCGATTCGACCAGGCCTGCGAACTCGAGGCCAGGCACGTCGGCCGGCACCCCGGGAGGCGCCGGGTAAAACCCACGCCTCTGAAGGCAATCGGCACGGTTGAGGCCCGCGGCGGCCACCTCGACCAAGACTTGCAACGGCCCGGGCGCGGTCAGCTCGATCTCGCCGACCTCGAGCACCTCCGGCCCGCCGGGCTCACGAATTCGAATCGCTTTGGCTTTGTGCATGGGCCGAAGCGTAACGCGCCGCCGGCTACCGTCCAGGCCCAGCCCCCGTGCTAGCTTCTCCCCGATGACCGCGAACGTCGGGACCTTCCTGCATCACTGGGCGCGGCGTGACCCAGACCGCACGGGCATCATCGATGCGGGCCGCAATGATCTCACTATCAGCTACGCGGAACTAGACCAGCAGGCGTCCCGCGTCGCCGCGCGGCTGCTGGACCGGGGCCTCGGGGTCGGCGATCGCGTTGCGATCTGCACGGCGAATGGGCTCGATTTCGTAGCCTCTTGGTTTGGCACCGTCTACGCCGGCTGCACGACGCTCCCCGTCCCGGTCTCGTCGACCGCTCACGAGATCGCGTTCCGGCTCGAGCACGCGGGCTGCAAGGCGCTGCTCACCGACGCGGGCCATTTCCCGGTCGCCGAAGCCAGCAAAGCGCGCGCACGCACGCCGACCGAGATCCTGCTGGTCGAAGACCTGCTCGCGCGATTCGAGGGCGAGGCTGCTCCTTGCGTAGTGACGCGAGACTCCCTTGCGATGGTGCTCTACACCTCGGGAACGACCGGCGCCGCGAAAGGGGTGTGCATCACCCACCGCTCACTTGCTGCGCAGAGTCAAGCGCTCGTCGAAGAGACTTTGCATCTTGGACGAGACGATCGAATTCTCGGCACCCTGCCCCTCACGCACTCTTACGGCATTCGCACGACGCTGCTCGTGCCGTTCTACGCCGGCGCAAGCACGGTCTTCGTCCCCAAATTTTCACCGACGCGCACCCTCGAGCTCTGCACCGCCCATCGCATCACTTGGATCCCCGGCGTCCCCACGATGTTCGTCGCCTGGGCGAACGAACCGAGCCTTCCGGCGCCGCCTGCACTTCGTTGGTGCATGAGCGCAGGCGCGCCGCTTGCGGAGCATGTGCGGCTGCGGGCCGAAGAGCGTCTGGGAGCCCCGGTTCGCCAAGCATACGGGCTGACCGAAGCCAACCTGAGCGCGATCAACGCACCACCCGACGAGGCCGTCGCGGGGTCATCCGGGAAACCGGTCGCCGGAGTCGAGCTTCGAATTGCGAATGACCATGGCGCAGAGGTTCCGCAAGGCGAGCGCGGTGAAGTGCTGATTCGGGGTCAAAACCTCATGTCGGGCTACCTCGACGACAAGCTGGCCACCGCCCACGTCATGCGTGGCGGCTGGCTTCACACCGACGACATCGGTTTCGTCGACCAAGAAGGCCGGCTCACCATCGCCGATCGAAGCAAGGACCTAATCCTCCGAGGTGGAGCGAGCATCTACCCTTCCGAAATTGAGGCCGTTCTCACTCTTCATGATGCAGTGCAGGACGCGGCGGTGGTCGGAGAGGCAGACGATTACTATGGAGAAGAAGTCATCGCCGTCGTCGTCGCGCGCGCCGAGGTAGCCGCCACCGAGCTCGATGCCTTCGCGCGAGAGCGTTTGGCGCCATACAAGGTCCCACGTCGGTACGCGTTCGTGAAAGCGCTTCCCCGTGGGGCAAGCGGCAAGACCTTGAAGAGGCTCCTTCGCGACGCGCTCGCAGCGGGCGAAATCGTTGCCGAGCCGTTACTGCCGGACGGGCCGGCTGAGTGATTCGAACGCCGCGACCATCACCAGCGCCCCGACGAGTAGGCCCACCCAGGGGCCATACCAGCCCGCGGCGACGGGCAGCTCCGCGCAAAGCACGCTCACCGCTCCCACGAGAAGCGCATAGGGAAGCTGTGTTCGAACGTGATCCATGTGGTCGCAGCTGCTCGCCATCGAGCTGAGGACCGTCGTGTCGGAGATCGGCGAACAGTGATCGCCCCAGACGGAACCGGCCAAAATCGAAGACACCGTGCCGAGGAGGATCGTCTCGTTGCCTGGCGCGATCTCGTGGGCGAGCGGCACGACGAGCGGAAACAGGATCGCCATCGTGCCCCAAGAGGTGCCCGTCGCGAAGCTCACCAAAGCTGCCATTACGAACACCGTCGTCGGAATCCAGGCCGGTGCGATCCAATCGCCAACCGCACCGATCAAGAACGACGCGGTGTCGAGGTCGCGGCAGACGCCGCCGAGCGCCCACGCCAAGACCAAAATGACGGCGGCAAAGAGCATGGAGCGCATTCCCGACATCCAGGCTTCGATCGACGAGGCGAACGACAAGGCGCCGCTGCCCACCGAGAGGGCGAAAGCGGACAGGCAGCCCGCCCCGGTCCCCCAGAGGATCGCCGCGCTCGAGCTGGCCTCGCCGACAATCGCACGGAGCGAAACGTCCAACCCCGCCGACACGACTTTTGCCCGTCCATCGACGTAGATTCCAATCGCGGCCACCAGCACCACCACGGCCACCGGAATGAGCGCGTTCATCGGACGGCCAGGCACGTGCTCGGGGACCGCCTCCTCGTGAAAATCCGAAGCCGGCTGTGCACCAGGCCGTGAGGGCAACCCCTCGTGGAACGCGCGCCGCTCCGCTCGAAGCATCGGTCCGAAATCACGCCCCCGGAGCGCGACCCACGCGACGAAAACCAACATTAGAATCGGATAGAACCGAAACGGAATGGTTTCGATGAACGTCAGGTAGGCGTCACGGTCAACCCCGAGATGGGTGAACTGATCGGAAATGTAGCCGACCTCGACTCCAATCCATGACGAGATCAGCGCGAGGCTCGCGACGGGCGCCGCGGTCGCGTCGACGAGGAACGCAAGCTTCTCGCGGCTGATCCGAAGGCGGTCGGTGACCGGACGCATCGAGGAACCCACCAAGAGGGAATTGGCGTAGTCGTCGAAGAACACGAGCAGTCCGAGGAACCATGTCGTGAGCTGTCCGCGTCGGCGGCTCGTTGCATCGGTGCCCACCCAAGAGGCGAGGCCCTTGGCGCCACCGCTCTGTGTCATCAAGCCGAGCATCCCCCCGAGGAGCAAACTGAAAACCAGAATCGAAGCGTGTCCGCGATCGGCAATCGCGTTGACGATGTGCGTGTCGAGCAAGCGAGCGAACGAAGCACCGAACGAAAAGTCCGCAATCAGAAACGCACCGAGCCAAACTCCCAAGGCCAACGCGACGAGCACGTGGCGGAAGAGCAACGCGAGGAGGATCGCCAGAAGCGGCGGCAAAATCGACGTCCACGGCGGAAGCCCGCTGGCCTCGGCGCCGTCGGCTACCTTGGCCGCCGCCCCCGGTGTAATATTCAACGAAATATCTTGAATGAGGTTCGGAGTGGGATCGTCATTGGAAAGGGCGCCGGCTCTTGTGGCCGCGAAAACCAGGATGATGACCAAACCGAAGAGGACTGCCCGCATGAACAACTCCAGAGATAGACAGGAACGCAGCCGCTGGTCAATTTTGACCACTACTCTTGCGATGCTTTCTGTCCTCGTCGCGTCTTTCGCGGCACCGTCCCAATCCTTCTCCAGCAACGATCGCCTCACCACCGAAGACAAGAAGCTTCTTGCTGCGGGTGAGCTCGTCATGAAGCACAAGAACGAGCAACGAGGCGCTTACAAGCTCATTGGCGGACAGAGTTGGCAAATCATCAACGTTCCGGTCGACGTGGCCTGGGAGGCCCTGGCAAATCTAACGGGCTACAAGAATTTCATCCCGCTGGTGACCGAGAGCGACATCAAGCATCAAGCTGGAGAGGAAGCCGACGTGGCGATTCGACAGGAGTGGGGCCCCATCGACGTTCGATACGTGTTGCAAACGACGCTCGAGGCTGACCGTCGATCGATGGTCTTTCGAGTCGATCATTCGCAGGCGCATGACATCCGGGCTGGCTGGGGCTTCATGCGAGTTCGTCCCTACAAGGGCAACCGGACGCTGATTTCCTTCGGCGCGCTCGTCGACATCGGCGATGGAGTCTTCGTTTCGATCATTCGCCCGGCAGTCCGGAAGGACCTACTTCGGATTCCGTTCTACTTCAAACGGCACGTCGAGGCCGAAGTCGCCGCACTTCGCACCGACGCCCTTTAGAACAGCTTCTTGAACCAGCGCATCTTCCGGGCGGTGTACGGCGGGAAGATGAGCGGAGGGTCCGCGAGCGCCGGCTTTTTCAAGACCGAACGGCGGTGCGAGAAGGTCTCGAACGAATGGCGACCGTGGTAGGCCCCCATGCCGCTCTCGCCCACGCCGCCGAATGGCAACTGAGGAACGCCGATGTGAAGCCAAACGTGGTTGATGGCCGTTCCCCCGGCGCTAGTGCCTGCGAGGACACGGTCTTGCACTTCCCGCTCGCGTGAAAAGAGGTAGAGGGCCAGTGGCTTGGCTTGCCGATTGACGAAGCCGATTGCCGATTCGACGCTCGAAAAGGAGATGACCGGGAGGATGGGGCCGAAGATCTCCTCCTGCATCACCGCGTCGTCTTCATTCACGTTCTTCAGAATCGTCGGCGCGAAGTAGCGTTCCGATGGATCCGTCTCGCCACCGGTGACGATGTCTGCGCCGTCGAGCAATCGGCTGAGCCGGGCGTGGTGTCGCTCGTTGATGATACGGCTCAAGTCTGCGCTCTGTATCGGATCGTCCCCGTAAAACTCGCGAATCGTGGAGACCATTCGATTGACGAGCGCATCATGAACTCGATCGTGAACCAAGACATAGTCCGGGGCGACGCAAGTCTGACCGGCGTTGAAGAACTTGCCGTACACGATGCGCTTGGCCGTCGTGTCTAACTCGGCGCTCTCGTCGACGATGCAGGGGCTCTTGCCGCCGAGCTCGAGGGTCACGGGAGTCAGATGCTTTGCGGCCGCCTCCATGACGACGCGACCCACCCTCCCGTTGCCGGTGTAGAAAATGTGGTCCCAGTTCTGGCGCAGCAGCGCTGTGGTTTCGGGCGGGCCCCCTTCTACGACCCGAATGGCTCTCGGATCGAAATACTTTGGGATCCACTTGGCGAGAAGCGCAGACACGTGCGGAGCGAGCTCCGACGGCTTGAGCGCCGCACAGTTCCCCGCCGCGATGGCGCCGATGAGCGGCAAGACGATCAACTGAAACGGATAGTTCCAGGCTCCGATGATGAGCGTTACACCGAGAGGCTCTCTGTAAATGTAGCTTCGGCCCGGCATCGCGAGCAGGGGCGTCCGGACGCGCTCCGGCTTCATCCATGCGGCGAGCTTCTTGCTTGCCAGACGGAGCTCCGAAATCGGAAACCCGATTTCCGAGGAGAACGCTTCCATCGCCGGCTTGCGAAGGTCGGCATGCAGCGCCGCGAGGATGTCTCGCTCCCGCTCCATCAAGAAATGCTCCATCGCGTCGAGTTGGGAGAGACGCCAAGACCGCGACTTCGTCGATCCCGTTTCGAAATGGGCGCTCAGGGCGCGGGCCACGGTGAATGCCGGGTCATCCTGCGGCTCAGACGGGGGGGAAACTACGCGGAGTTGAGGCATGGGCGGAGCTCCTGACGGGGAATGGTATACAGAAATCTCTTTTGATCTTCAGTGCTTATGAAAATTACGAAACAATTTCGCAACAGGGCTTACATCTGTATAATCGCTGATACGGTATTCGGCAGCCCGACGGAGACCCCCAGATGCATACCAGCGAACATACTTGGGAACCGCGCAAGAAACCCGCCCCATGGTGGGCGCACATCCTTCGTTGGTGGTTGTAGCCAAACCCGTCAGGCTCCGCCAGCTCGCCTTGGCCTAGGCGGCTAAGGGGAGTTTGTCCGGGCGCTCTCCGCGGGTTTCCTCCTGGTCCATCTCGCCTGCGTCGCGGCGTCGTCCTTCTTCGAGGACACGTTCGGGGACATCGCGAATGTCCCAAACCAGACCAACCCAACTCAGCATCTTGAGCACGTAGTAGGTCACGTCGATTTCCCACCAGTAGAAGCCGTTACGGCAGGAAGACTGATAGTGGTGGTGGTTGTTGTGCCAACCCTCTCCGAGGGTCAGCAAGGCGGTCACCATGTTGTTGCGGCTCTCGTCGTTCGTGTCGAAGCGCTTCTTGCCCCAGACGTGCGTGACGGAGTTGATTAGAAATGTGTTGTGCCAAAGGAGCACTGTGCTCAAGAAGAAACCGATGAACAGGCCGGGCCAACTGGCGATCAGGAAACAGGCCAGAGCCAGGACAGTCGGAGGGACGGCCCAATACTTGTTGAGCCAACGTAGCTCCGGGTACTTGGCGAAGTCGCGAATCTTGTCCCAACGGGTCTCTTCATTGTCGTCGAAGATCCATCCAACGTGCGCGTAGAAAAAGCTGTTCTGCACCGGTGAGTGAACGTCGCCGTCCTGGTCAGAGAGCTTGTGATGCACCCGATGGTGAGCAGCCCACCAAAGCACGCCTTTTTGCGAGCTGCTCTGCGCGAGGACCGCGAGAAAGAACTGAAACACGCGACCGGTCTTGTAGGTACGGTGAGCGAAGTACCGGTGATAACCTGCGGTGATACCCCAGAGACGAACGAACAAGAGCACGACGCAGAGGACGACCGCCTGCCAGGTCACCCCCGACCAGAACGCGCCAAGCACCGCAAGATGCGAAAGCACGAATATCGTAGCCCTTCGCCACTGCTCGGAGCGGCTCAACGATCGCTTGGGCAGCTTGGCCTCCGCAACGTTCATCTCCATGCTTTCGAGGCTATCTCAGGCGCTCGAAGGGCACCGTCACGGTTCACCCCCGATTTGTCATAGTTCTGTAAATGAGGGCGCGAGCCTCTTCTTCTAAGCGGTGAATTTGTAGCCAGCGCCTCGGACGGATAGGAAGTGGGTGGGAGAGCTAGGGTCCTTTTCGAAGCGACGGCGGAGGCGCGAGATGAAGTTGTCGACCGTTCGCGTGTTGCTGTAGTTGCGAAGCTTCCAAACGCGTTCGAGGAGCTCCGTACGACTCAGAACGCGGCCGGTGTTCTCCGCAAAGTAGCGAAGCAGGTCCAGCTCCAACTGGGTCAGCTGAACCGCTTCGCCCGCGACTTGCACTTCGTGGGTGTCGAAGTTGATTTGGGCGTCGCCGAACGACAGAGTGCTGGCTTTGACGTTGCTGCCCGACACTTGCTCCCAGCGTTGGCGGCGGAGCACGGACCGCACCCTGGCGAGCAGCTCACCTAGCTCGAAGGGTTTGACCATGTAGTCGTCGGCGCCTGCCTCTAGACCGAGCACCCGATCTTCGGGTGACGAGCGCGCGGTCAGCATGATGACGGGCACGAAATTCCCCGCGTCCCGGAACCTCTTGCAGAGATCGAAGCCGTTGACGTCTGGTAGCATGACATCCAAGACGATCGCATCGTAACCGCTCGGGTCGAGCAGGCGCTGGCCCGCCTCCTTGGCGTTGGCGGCCACGTCGACTCGATACCCCTCGAGCTCGAGATTCAACTTGAGACCGGCGGCCAGGTGCTCTTCGTCCTCGACGATGAGGAGCTTCTGCGCTTCGTTGCCAGTCATCATCCGCTCACCGCATGGGCCATGGGCAGCTCGACGCGCATCGTGGTGCCCTGCCCTCGGCCCTTCGAAAGTGCTTGTACATCACCGCCGAGCTGCTTCACCAGGGCCCAGACGACGAAGAGCCCAAGACCGGTGCCACGGCGTTGGCGCACTTCCTGATCCTCCACACGATAAAATCGGTGAAAAACCCGCTTGAGATCCTTCTGCTCGATGCCGATTCCGGCGTCGCTCACCTCGATCAGCACCCTGTTGTTCGACTCCCTGCGTGCCGTGATCTGGACCCGCGCCGGACGTTCGGAATACTTCGCCGCGTTGTCGATGAGATTGTTGACGACGATCTCGAGCGCCGCGCGATCGGTGGTCACCAGGAGCTCGGGGTCGACGTAAACGCGAATTTCGTCTGGCTCGAGCTCATGCCTGCTGCGAACCGCTTCGGCGCACTCTTCGGCGAGTTCGGACAGGGGCACGTCGCTGAGATTGAGCATACCCGGTCGTGCATAGGATAGACGGTTCGCCTCGAGCACGTCGTCGATGAACGCGCGCAGGCGGTCGACGTCTTGGAGCATCATGTGCCGCAACTTCTCCCGCGCATCGTCTTCGAGCCCTTGGCGCCCTAGCGTCTCGAGGCAGAGCTGCAGCGACGCGAGCGGACTCTTGAGCTCGTGGGTTACAGAGTCGATGAACGTGTCTTGCTTGCGTACTTCGATGATTCCTCGAGCCAAGGAGATTACGAACAAGACCAGCACGACGATGATGAGCACGAAGGACAATGCGCCGAGCACCAGGAGCCAGACGTCGCCCGCGATCTCCGCAGAGCGGGCGATCTTCTGACCGAGGAGGAACGACCAACCCACGAGCAGCGCCAGGCTCAGCAGAACGGTGATCGCACCCAAGGTGATGGGGATCGAGATCGAGGAGCGGATTTTTCGGCGACGTGCCATGAATCTGACCCAGGCTATTTGCCTCGTAGGAGGCGCCAGAGGTTCTCTTTTTCCCACGTTTGCGCAGCCGAGTGGTACTCGAAGCTGCGCTCTCGCTTTCGAAATGCGCGGGTGTGATAGCGGCGTCGCCCATTGTGCACGACCGCAGGCATGTCGTGGTGCAGCATCTCGTGAAACACCACGGCTTCGACGAAAAACTGCGGGACCCAGGCCTGGTCGAGCACCGGATGAATCCGGATCAGGCGTTCTTCGGGAAGGTACGATCCGAGCTGGAGCGAGCGTTGCCGGCGTTTGGGCTGAACGCGCTTGCCCCAGGTGATTCGGACATCGACCCCTGCGCCAAAGTGCCGGCTGGCGAGGTCGTCCGCGATCGCGCGAAGATCGTGGTAGCGCCCCTCGGAACGCAAGGCCTCCTGCGGGGGACCCGGGGCAACGAAACGGCTGCGATGCTCTTCGACGAATTGGTCGATGGTGGCGGCCGCCTGCGACGCGTTGTCGCTCAGGTAGTCGCCAACTGCGTCGAGGATATTCTCGTCGGCCGTTAGAAACATGTGGTGCAGGCGCAGCTCGAGGCGTCCGCCTTTGGGTCGAGCAACCAGCATGGTGCTTCGATTGTCGGTGACGATGAGTCGAATGGGTCGACCCAGGCGCTTCGCGAGCGCGCGGCTCCAGTCGGACGCACGGGCATAAGCCTGATCCAGATCGTCCTGGCGCCGGTCGGTGACGCCGCGCTCCGCGATCGTCGGCGACTCACCGGCAAACTCGAAGGAAAGTTGGAGCACCCCTCTCCGAGCTAGAGGTTTGCCGCATCCTTGTCAACCGCGCTTTCCGAGAGGCGATCGGCAGGCTAGAATCCGCTGGGATGCGTGCTGCGACTCGGGAGCGCCTCGAAGGCCTGACGGCCTTGCACCGACTGAACAGCGCTGAACAGCGCGAAGCGGCATGGCGTCAGGGTATGGCGACGCTCGCCCGCGCGGTCATCGACGAGCGGCGACCGTTGCCGCTCGAAGGCCTCGATCCCGATATACTGCTCGAAAGTTTGCGGGTCGCGATCGAGGGAGGGCTGGTCGACAAGCTCGACTGGCTGTCGGGTCCAGCCGCAGCAGCGGCGCTCTACGAAGTTGCGGCGGCCCTTCCCCCGAGCTCGATCAAACGCCAGCTGGGGCGGATGGTCCTCAAACGGCTTCGCAGCGGTGACGCAGCGACCTTCGTTTCCGTGGCCACACAGCTGGCGCTCGGGTCGCAGCGTGCGCTCGGCGGTCAGTCCATCCGCGCGCGTGTCGCCCTCGCACTGAGCTTGCCCATCGGCTCCGTACACAACGTCGACGCTCTCGCACTCGCGCTGATCTCCCGGCAGGATACGAGCCGCGACTGGCTGCTCACGCCTGCGACGGGGTCGCTTCCGTCTCGCCGCTTGGCCGCCCGGCTACTCGAACGAGCGGCCCGCGAAGCTGCGCGGCGCGCGACCGAAGGCGACGACGCAGGCGTGCGTGTGTTCTGCACCCCGGAGGTCCGCGAGGCCTGGGACCGCTTGCTCGCGGACCGTGAGACCCTGGTATGGCGGCATGTGGCGTCCGCACGCGGTTTGCTCGCGGCGTCGATGCCGACCTTCCAACAGGAGATCCAGCGTCACCTCGACCCAGAGTTCACGATCACCGAATGGCGCCGCGCTGCGGCTTCACTCGCTGCAAGCATCGCCGTGGATCCCGAAGAGGGTCTTCGGGCGTGCCGGCAACTCCTGGAATCTCTGGTATTCGAGCAAGATCACGGCATCGCCGCGGCGATGATCGCCGGGCTTCCACGCGCAGCGGAAAGCCATCCACAGGTCGTCGAGTCGCTGCTCGAGCAACTGATGCGCGTCGGCGGCCTGGAGACGGCGGAGGCTCTCGTCGAGCTGCGGGCTGAACGGATTCGGCCAGGCTTTGGGGAAAAGGCCGCAAGACGGGCCGAGGCCCACCTCCGCAAAGCCATCACCGAAAGCGGCAGCGAGGACCTTGGACGCGAGGCACTCATGAAGGCTCTTGCCGAGGAGCTGAGCGGCGCATCGAGCAAAGGCGAGCCGACCCTTCGCGACAGGCTGTCCGACGCACTCGAGACTTTCGCCGCCCATGGGGCGTACGAAGCCGCACGCGAAGCTCAGCCAATCCTCGAAGCGGCGGCCCGCAAAGCCGAGCTGCTTCAACGTCCTACGCTCGGTGACCCCTCGACCGAGGTTCAGGCCTTTCTCGCGCTTCGGGAGCTCAACTCGGCACTCTTCGAAACCTCGAGCCTCAATGACCTCTTGCTCGTCGGCGAGGACGACGACCAACGCGGTCCCCACGACGAGCGCCTTGGAGATCTCTTCCAGCAGGTCACCAACTGGCTGGTGATTCGAGAGGGCGACCCGCTCGAAGAGGCGAGCCAAGTCAAGCAATTCACGACGCGCTTGCGTCAGCTCCGGACCATGCTCCATCTCGTCGACGCCGATGGCCCCGATGTCGATCCGCGCAAAGAGCTCGTCCGCCAACGGCGGCTCTTGACGCAACGCGTTTTGCTCAATCGCATCCAGCATGATGCACCGGGCTCTCTTCGACGCACGCTCTGCGCTGCAACGGCTCGCACCTGTGATGCCCTCGTTCGCGAAGACAGCGCAGACGTCTCCGAAATCCTGATGGCTGCGGCGGAGCACGTCTCTCAGGTCGACGACCTCAAGACGATGGCCGAGGCATCGATGGTCCCCGAGATCGAGAGCGCGCTCCGCGCCTATGCAAAGCTTCAGCAAGCGACGCGCTTGGCGCAGAGGGACGGGCGTGGCCTGGTCGGGGCGACCGATGCGATGAAGGCTATCGGCATCGAGCTGCCGGTCGCGCGGTCGGCTCGAATCGAAGCGTTTCGCCAGGCCCTCTCACTGCTCGCACGTGGGCTTCGCTCCGTCGCCGCCTCCAGCTCGCTCTCGGAAGTCGCGGAGCGCTCGTCGGGCACACCGCTTTCCGCTCTCGAACGCGGCGTTGCGGGGCTCGCTCAGCTCGTCAGTGGATCTCGGCGGCGACTCGGGACTTCGGTTGGCGAGGAGTCACCGGCAGCAGCTGCGGCAATCTGGGCCATGGGGCTCGAAGTCGAGCGCGCGATCCGCACATCGATCTCCGAGATGGACCATGCGTTCACCGTGGCGGTCAACGCG
>Ga0224508_10001724_pt1 | contig 19380 bp, 17 predicted proteins | sample SF_Jan12_sed_USG_4_FD_170157 | JGI IMG/M metagenome (GOLD analysis project Ga0224508, IMG submission 170157) | Sediment microbial communities from San Francisco Bay, California, United States - SF_Jan12_sed_USGS_21 | ecosystem: Environmental > Aquatic > Marine > Sediment | place: USA... | reverse complement strand
GGAAGGGCCGTGGGCCGATCGGACGTGCGATGACGGCCTGGACAACGATTGCGACGGTCTGGCCGACACTGACGATCCGGGTTGCGATCCGGTGGTCGCCGACTGTCCGGACGGCGACGGCGACGGTTACGTCGTTTGCGGGGACTGCCAGGTTCCGGATGGCAAGCAGTGCGGCGATTGCGACGATGCGGCCGCGGCGGTGAACCCAGATGCGACGGAGACCTGCGACGGAATCGACAACGACTGCGACGACTTGGTCGACGACGCCGATACGGGCGTGACGGGTCAGTCCACGTGGTACGCGGACAGCGACGGGGACGGTTACGGCGATTCCGGCAGCAGCCAGATGGCGTGCGATATGCCGGCCGATCACGTGTCGGACAATACGGACTGTGACGACACCGCCTCGGCGGTGAACCCCAACGCGACGGAGGCGTGCGACGGAATCGACAACGACTGCGACGACCTGGTCGACGACGACGATACGGGCGTGACGGGTCAGTCCACGTGGTACGCGGACAGCGACGGGGACGGTTACGGCGATCCGGTCAGCAGCCAGATGGCGTGCAACATGCCGACCGGTTACGTATCGGACGACACGGACTGCAACGACATGGCTTCGGCGGCGAATCCCGGTGCGACGGAAGGGCCGTCGACCGATCCGACGTGCGACGATGGCCTGGACAACGATTGCGACGCCCTGGTCGACACTGACGATCCGGGTTGCGATCCGGTGGTCGCCGACTGTCCGGACGGCGACGGCGACGGTTACGTCGTCTGCGGAGACTGCCAGGTTCCGGATGGCAAGCAGTGCGGCGATTGCGACGATGCGGCCGCGGCAGTGAACCCCGATGCGACGGAGACCTGCGACGGAATCGACAACGATTGCGACGACCTGGTCGACGACGCCGACACGGGAGTGACGGGTCAGTCCACGTGGTACGCGGACGGCGACGGCGACGGTTACGGCAATCCGGGCGTAAGCCAAATGGCCTGCACGATGCCGGAAGGATACGTAACGGACAACACGGATTGCCACGACTCGGCCTCGACCGTAAATCCCGGCGCGTCGGAGATTTGCGACGGGGTCGACAACGATTGCGACTTCCTCGTCGACGACGCCGATCCGGGCGTGACGGGTCAGTCCACGTGGTACGCGGACAGCGACGGGGACGGTTTCGGCGATCCCGGCGGCAGCGAGATTGCGTGCGACATGCCGGACGGTTTCGTGTCGGACAACACGGATTGTAACGACGCGTCCTCAGCGGTGAACCCCGGTGCGACGGAAGGGCCGTCGACCGATCCGACGTGCGATGACGGCCTGGACAACGACTGCGACACGCTGGTCGACATCGCCGACCCCGGTTGCGAGTCGACGGTCGTCTTCTGTGACGACAACGACGGGGACGACTACGTCGTCTGCGATCGAGACTGCCAGGTACCCGATGGCAAGCAGTGCGGCGACTGTGACGACACGGCCTCGGCGGTGAACCCCGGTGCGACGGAAGGGCCGTCGACCGATCCGACGTGCGACGACGGTCTGGACAACGACTGTGACACGCTGTTCGATACCGCCGATCCCGATTGCGAGTCGACGGTCGTCTTCTGTGACGACAACGACGGGGACGACTACGCCGTCTGCGATCGAGACTGCCAGCTTCCGGATGGCAAGCAGTGCGGCGACTGTGACGACACCGACGCGTTCGTCAATCCGGCCGCGAGCGAAGGACCCTACATGGATCCGACGTGCGGCGACGACCTCGACAACGATTGCGACGGGTTCGTGGACGCCGACGACTCGTCATGCATGGGGTCGATGCTCTCGGACTACGACCTTAAGTCATTCCGCTGCTCCCCTCGAGGCCGCGTCGGGAAGCGGATCTCGCTACGGGTCAGTATCGACAACCAAGGCAGCATCGATCCGGGTACCCAACTCACCGTGTTCGGCGAACGCGCGGACGGTGCGATCATCCCGATCGTCATGAACCTGGAGGTTTTCGAGCCCGCGGGCAATGGCCATGCCCGACTGACCTTTACTTACACTCCAACGGCGGACGATGTCGGCAAGCTCACATGGCGGGCCGGTATCACGGACGAAACACCCGGAGCCGAGGACGACGGGCAGGATACGGCCACTTGCACGACGACGGTCACCCCCGGAAAAGGACCGGACGATATGAAAAAGATCGGCCGCTCCGCCCGGCGGCGCTACTGAGACTCGCATCCGCAGCATCCTGGATGGCGTTGTGGCAAGATACCTTGCCACAACGCTTAAGAGGAGATGTGCGAAATGGCGATCTATACGTGTGCAAAGTGTGGGATGAGCGTCGGGACGATGACCTGCGGGAAGTGCGATAAGGAGTTGGTCCACGACACGTTGACGTTGGACGGCGGCAAGACCGTTGACGTCGCGAAGTGCCCCGCCGGGCACGGCAAGGTCAAATCGCCGATGTGCTGCGGTGAGGACATGAGCTGTCCCGTCTAGGGCCAAAAACTCAACGCCTGGGCGAAGAACTCTAGTTCCTATAATTGATCTGGTCGGAAAAATCGGCGCGGCCTCGCTCGTTCGCTTATAGTTGTGAACAAGCAAGGCACGGAAAGCGAACTGCGGCATGGAGCGAGAGGGGGGCGCCGATGCTCAGGAAGCCAAAGTCGTCCAGGCTGCCCCCGAAACGGGCCGCGCGGACGGACCCGCTTTCAGGCGGGTTGGAACGACTGTTTGAGCTGTCGCCGGCGCTGCTCTGCATCGCGGGGATGGACGGCTACTTCAAGCGCGTGAACCCCGCCTTTCACTCGGCGCTCGGACACACCGAGGCGGATCTTCTGGCGCAGCCTTTCATCGAATTCGTCCACCCCGACGATCGCGAGGCGACCCTGAACGAGGTCGGCAAGCTGTCGACGGGGATTCCCGCGGTGCACTTTGAAAATCGCTACCGCCACGCGGACGGTTCCTACCGCTGGTTGCTGTGGAATACCACCCCGGTGGCGGAGGAAGGGTTGCTGTACGCGACGGCGCTCGACATCACACAACGCAAGCAGCGGCAACGCGAGTTGCAAGAGACCCAAGACTTGGTCGTCGAGAACGAGGGGAGACTCCAGGCTCTGGCCGCTCGGCTGGTTGTGGCCGAAGAGGGCGAACGCCGCCGTATCGCCCGGGGTCTTCACGATGATGTCGGTCAGACCTTGCTGGCGGCGAAGTTGAGTCTGGGTGAGCTGCTGGACCAGGACGCGCCGGGCGAACGAGATTCATCGGCGCAAGAACTCCAGCGTTTACTGGATCGCGCTATCCAGACGACGCGGAATCTGACCTTCGACCTGGCCTCGGAGGCGCTCTACGAGGTCGGACTGGGAGCCGCATTGCAGAGCGAGTGCGAACGTGCGGAGCAACTCAGTGGCATTCGATTTCACCCCCCGGATGCCATCGGGGGAAATCCGATCCCGGAGGCGATGCGGGTCATCCTCTTTCGGGCGGGCCGTGAACTGATCCACAACGTCGTCAAGCACTCAGGTGCCCGGACGGCGAAGATCTCGCTCTCCCTGGACGGAAGCCTGATCCGATTGACGGTCGAAGACGATGGGCGTGGCTTCGACGTTGCGCGGCGGGATCCGCGGACCGGCTTCGGACTGTTCAGCATCGGCCAGCAGTTGCACCCGATCGGCGGGAAGCTCGAGATCGTGTCGTCTCCGGAATCCGGGACCCGGGCCGTGGCAACCGTTCCTTTCGATGCCGAGGGGGAGGGAGCATGAGCACGCGAGTTCTCCTGGCCGACGACCACGAGATCTTCGTGGAAGGGCTTCGATCGCTGCTGGACAAGGAACCGCAACTCGACGTGATCGGCACGGTGACCGACGGCGCGGAGGCGGTGCAGTCGGCTCGGGAACAGCAGCCGGACATCGTGGTCATGGATCTGACGATGCCCGGTATGAGCGGAATCGAAGCAACGCGGTTGATCACCGCCGAGCGACCGACGGTCAAGGTCCTGAGTCTGTCCATGCACGCCGATCGTGGTTTCGTGATGGGCGCCCTCGATGCCGGCGCATCGGGTTACGTTCTCAAGGACGGTGCAAAGTCCGAGTTGCTCGATGCCATCCGCACGGTGATGGCGGGTCAGGTCTATCTGAGCCCCGGCATTGCCGGCATGGTCGTGGCGGCCGCCAGGTCCAACGTTCCCCCGCGTTTCACGCCGCTCACCGAGCGGGAGAGCGAGGTACTCAAGCTCCTGGCGCAAGGCGAGACCACCAAGAAGATCGCTCTGCGATTGCGCCTGAGCGTGAAGACGGTGGGCACTCACCGGCGGAACATCATGGAAAAACTGAACACCGATAGCATCGCCAAGCTGACCAAATTCGCCATCCGCGAGGGCCTGACCTCGGCCGAGGGCTGACCCATCTCAGGCTTTTTGAAGCCGATCTAAGGAAAAGCCCGATTGACCGGACCGCTCCGGGGGTCCATGAATGGAGTATGAACCCCCCGACCTCATCCGGTACGCCGCGCCCGAGGATCCTGTTGGTTGACGACAGCGAGGCCTTCCGCGGGCAAGTGCGCAAGCTCCTGAGCAAGAGAACCGACTTACAACTCGTGGGCGAAGCGGCCGACGGTGAGGAGGCGGTTCGGCTCACGCACGAGTTGGCGCCCGACATCGTAATCATGGACATTTTGATGCCTCGTCTGAACGGCATCGGGGCGACCCTAAAGATCACGAGCGAATTCCCTTCGATTACCGTGATCGCGTTGTCCATGCACGGGGACGACGGATTCAGGCGGGCCATGCTCGATGCGGGGGCGTCGACTTACCTTTTGAAGGACAATGTCATGCACGAGTTGCCCAAGGCTCTGGCCGGCTGGGGACAGACTTGAAGTCTGTCCCCATAACTCCCCACGCCTAAGGTGCTTAAACCCCGGAGTAAGTATTCGCCTGATGTGCCGTTCGAGGCAGTCGGGGAAAGTTTACTCGTGGAGAGAAAATAGATCTGTCCCGCTAGGCGAGCACCACCGCGGGTTCTTCAGTTGCTTCCGCGGTTGGCTCCGCCAGCTCGATGATGTTGTTGCGTTGCAGGCGTCGCAACGTCATCAGCGTGTCGACCTCGCGAAGCGGGGCAAGCCACAGCACGGACTGAACGTCGGTCGAACCGTCGACCAGGCTGAGTAGGAAGGTTTCCTCCGGGGAGAAGTCGCGATGCATTAGCACGTGCCGATCCTGCCGCAAAACCGGTACGCTGGTGAGGGAGTCGTCCTGCTGGAGAGAGTCGACGAGCGACGTCTCGGCCCGTAGCAGCAAGCTACGGACGTAATCGGTCGAGTGCTCACGGCAGGTCGAGCGCAGCAACTCCACGGCCGGTTCGAACTGTCCGTCCTCGATCAGCTTCAGCGCGGTGTCGACCTCGACGTCCAGCTCGGCGCCCTTCGTCGGCTGGTCCAGAGGTTCGATCTCAACTAGAACGCGATCCAACTCGCCCGCGGCGATCGGCGTATCGAGCGCTCTTGCAGTCTGTGCCTGCCGGACATCGAGCAGCGTCGCGGCGTCGGCGGGCGTATCCCGGATCTCCCGGATCGACAGCAGTCCTCGTTCGAAAAGCGTGTGGATGAACTGCAGGACCAGAAATTCGGAGGCCCGTGTGTGCAACAACATGTCAGCCAAGCTGCGCTCGCCATCGATCGCTTCGAAGATCCGCTTCGTCACCCTGCTGTCCAACAGCTCGGCCGGGACTTCCAGCCCCGATCGAGACAAGACGACGCCCGAGGATTTGAAGGACGCTCGAATACGATCCAGGATCTCGCAGCGTCTGCGCCCTTCCTCGACCAACTCCTCGACGGATAGATTGACCTCGATCTGATCCGGATCCAGTGACGCTCCCTCGTCGAAACGGAAGTAGGCGTCATCCCAGTCGAAGAGGCTGTGGATCGTTTCGCGAGCCTTGGTTGCGACGACGTCGGCCATCTCCTGGCGGTCAAGGACGCCCATCTCCACCAGCAGCAGACCCAGCCGTTTGTTGACGACGCGTTGCAGCGTGAGCAAGTGCTGCAGCTGCATTTCGTTCACGCGGCCACGGGCCAGCAAGTACTGGCCGAGCACGCCCGAGGGATCGTTCGACGAGCAGGAGCCCACCCAACCATGGCGGAACTCGACACGCTTAGAGATCGCGTTTCGCTCGATTTCCAGCACGCCGGTCTTCTGGTTCTTACTCGCCCAGTGCAGCAGGTCTACGAGCGAGACGGTTCGTAAATCGCCGTAAAAAGGCATTTTCTTCTCCAGAAGGCAATCCGGTGCTCCAGGAGAATCTAGGTCCGCCGCCGGGCGCGTCAACCGGGACAGATCTATTTTCCCGTCTTGCTCTGCCCGCGGGCAGGTCTCCCGGGCCCACGAAACTCGACGCGGTGGCCGAGGCGTCGCGCGATCTCCTCGTGAAAACTCCGGCCACCGCTCACTTGCCCCCGCTGAACGGCCATTCGAATCAAATCCCATTCACCATCCGGGACCGTTGTAGTGACCCATTCGCGATATCGAGATTCTCGCTCCGACCGCAAGGCGCCGAGGCCTGCGTAGCACGGATCGTCATCGAGCCACGTGAAACGCGCTCGGCCGATCTTGTGGCCGTAGGAGGACCATCGGTAGTCCTCAGGCGCGGATACGATCCGCGCGCGGACGGGGTTGAGTTCGACGTACCGGCTGCACGCCATCAGATAACGATCGGTTTCGATGGGGCTCGACTTGTATCGACCGTTCCAGACCGTCCCGCTGCGGCGCTCGACGCGATTGACATAGCGCGTGTACCTTCCGGCGAGACGTTTCATCAGGCGAGCGAGGTTGCCGGCCGATTCTCCCGGATCGATGACGAGATGGACGTGATTCGTCATCAGACAGAAGGCGTACACCTTGCACCCGAACGTCTTCTTCCATTCCGCCAGAGTGTCCAGGTAAAACATGAAGTCGGCCGCCTCGACGAAGACGGACGCTCGGTTGTGGCCACGCTGGATGACGTGATGGGGATGCTCGGGAAGGACGACCCGCGCCACTCGTGGCATGGCTGGACTCTTGGGGAGGCTGGGCTCGAGAGCCAGTCTATCAGCGACTCTTACGTTCCGACGCCGTTGGGTTGCGAAGAGAAAATAAATCTGTCCCCGTCACGGCCCGGCGGAATAGCCACGCGTCGGCCTCCGCGAGAGCGGCGGCCACGATCACCCACCAGAAGCCCGACAACAAAGTCGTCGTGGTCAGTTCCGCGAGCTTCACGTAGGTGATCAGCAGGCCGAGCCCGAATACGTCCAGCATGGCCCACTCGTCGAGCGTGAGCGCCAGCCGTCGCGTTGCGATGCGACCGCCGGGGAGCCAGCGCAGGCGCAGAAGGAGGAGTGCGCGTAGCGCCGAAGTTCCCATGACGATCAAGCCCAGGGTCAGTGCCAGGAACAACTCCTGGTTCTGCGCCAGTTCCCAGGCCGTCTTGGGCAAGTCGATTTCGTTCACGATCGGGACAAACAGGAATTTTCGCTCGACCTGGAGGATCGTGGTGCTGAACGCAAACACGAGAGCCGCGGCCGTGGTCGTCGTCAGGACGCGCGCGGGCCAACCGCGCAACGCCGGCGTCTCTTTCAAGTCGCGTGGCCGGCCGCCCGACACCCAACGACCGACCAGGACGGTGCTGATCATCGACAGTGCGATGGCGGCGGCGAAGACGTAGATCCCCGGGCGCGACGTCGCCTCGGCGATCCCCAGCCGGATCGCGCCGACGAAGACACCGATGATGAACACGTCGAGCATCGACCACTTCCCGAGTAGTTCCAACCACTCCACGGCCTTGTGCCGCGCCGCGTGCGTCCCACGCCGCAGCAGGATGGCGCTCAGCGCGAGGAGCTTCGTGACGGGGAAGACGATCGAGAAGAGGAACACGATCGTAGCGAGGATGTAGTTGCCGTCCTTCCAGAAACTCTCGATCCCGCCGTAGATCGAGTAGGTCTCCACGGCCGAGATGATCGTGTCGAACGTGACCGTGGGCAGCGTCAGCGAAACCGCGAGCGTGACCGCACTAACGAACACCGCCGCGGCAGCAGGCACCCGGCTCCCACCGTCCGCGCTGAGCAATTGCTTGAACATCCGTGGTTATCATAAGGGGACGTGTACCAAAAAGGGGTTTCGGGGACACCTTCGCCCCGCGCAAGGGGCTTCGCAGACTAAGTCGTTGGTGCGAACGGTAGTGCGCGGTTGGTGAGGAGCGGAGGTCGAAACTACCCGGAAAACGAACGGACGGGACTGGCACGTGCTTCGCTAGTGTCTCATGGGCGTGTTGCGTCTATGGTTGCCTATCGAGGTTCCGGTGAAACTCTCAGTCCGAGGGTTGGCGATGCTCCTTGCGCTCGTGGGACTCGTGATTTCGGGCACACCCGCCGTCGCACAGAGCAGTGTCGAGCAGCACGACACGACGCCCGAACGGAAGCGAATGGCCGACTTCCTCTGGGAAAGCGCTCCCGCGCCCCGGGGAATGATCACGATCTCCTACGCCGCAGCAAGCGATAGCGCGGGGCCCAGCACGCAGGGCCTCAGAGTCGGCTACGGCTATCTCGGGGGCAAAGCGAACGATTACCCATGGGGAGAATTCTGGGGGACTCTCCGCAAGGACGGAAGGTATGACATCACGGCCGCGGGTCTCAGTGTGGTTCCAATCGCGAAGCTCCATCGACGCTTCGGCGTGGGCCCGCTCTTCGATCTTGGTGTATCGAGGCGCCGAGAAGACGGGCGAACCGTGTTCGCGGGCATGTTCGGCGTCGGCGCGGAGGGGGTTGTCCGAATCTCCCGGCAGTGGGATGTGGTCACGACGGCTGAAGCCGTTTATCGCACCACGTCGGACACCGAGTTCCAGGCCCGCATCGGAATTCGCTTCCATCATGAAAAGATACCCATCCACCGAGGAGAGCACTGATGGCAAAACATGGCTGGCTTCTTGGAGTGCTCGTATCGGCGTGCCTGACGCCCGCCGTCGCGGAAATCAATTTCGAGCGCTACGAGGTCGTCACCGACCCCGCGCAACGCAAGACTTTCGTGACCGGATTCTTTCTGGACGGCGGCATGGCGGAATTCGCCGAGCTGCACATCGACGAAAACGGCGACGCTAACTTGCGCATCTACGAGTTCGGCCGCCGCACCTGGGCGCCTACATTCGAAACGAAGTTGCGTCCGGGAGTGCTGTTCGTCGACGTGGTCAACATCGACGGACACGACCGATTGCTCATGTACGAGCGCGGCCGCCTGAACTGGTTCGATCCCGAATCGGAGACCGAGCGCGCGCTGCTGGCGGTGTCTTCCAACTTCAACCCGCCTCGTGAAGATGAGATCCCTCACGTGGACGTGACCCGGGACGTGAACGGCGACGGCCGCGACGACCTGGTCGTGCCGGACGTCGATGGCTTCCATGTGATCATCCAGACGGCCGGCGGCGCGTTTGCCGATCCCGTGAGGATCGGACCCGCCACCGAGATGGCCAGGATTCTGGGAGCCGGCGGATATCGATACGACCCCTGGTCTCAGAGCCGCGTTCACACGATCGACTACGACCGAGACGGCCGCAACGACCTGGTGTTCTGGAACGACGACCACTTCGAAGTTCACACCCAGGACGAGCGAGGGCTGTTCGCCCCGCTGGCCGAGGCCTTCACGACCGCGGTGGCCTTCGACTCCGACGATCTCTCGTCGCTTGCAACCGGAGACATGACGGGGAGGGTGCTGCACTCGTTGACCGACCTGAACGGCGACGACGTCGCCGACATGGGCATCTTCTCGCTACAAGGCAAGAGCATCTCCGGCAAGCAATCCACCTACGAGGTTCATTTCGGTGCGCCGGCACCCGGCGGCGGCACCACGTTCTCAGCGGCCGTCGACAAAACGTTTCAGTCGGACGGCAGCATCCTGCTCGGGATGCAGCGGCACGACTTCGACGGCGACGGCCAAGCTGACCTGATGTTCACCACCATCGAGCGCCGGTTCCTCACGAGTAGCCTCTGGAAGCGGTTGAAAGGGATGATGGGCGACGACATCCGGCTGCGTCTCGAGTTTTACCGCATGGACGCGGGCCGCTACACCGACACACCGGACACGGTCCGCGTGATGGGATTGGACGGTCCGCCCAGCCATCGCGAGCCGGGGTGGGTGCCGCTGGACCTGGTGCTCGAAGGGGCGACGCACCAAAATCGAAACACACGGGAAGGTTGGCCGAACTCGTTCAACGCGACTCTGCGCTTCGCGGATATGAACGGCGACGGCCGCTCAGACCTGCTCAAAGGGGGGCACCCCAGGATCCTGGGACTCCACGTCGGCGTGCCGGCGCCGCACCTATTCGCCCAACAGGGTCAGGAGGTGAAGATTCCCGTACCCAACGACGAGGAATACATCTGGCTGACGGACGTCAACAAGGACGGCAAGCAAGACATCGTCATGCATCGCCCGTTCGCGCTACGAGACGGTCACGGGGCCCCGACGCAGCCGCCGGGAACCGAGCCGCATCGGATAACGTTGTTGATCGCCCAGTAGGGGAGCAGAGGTTTCGCACTGGGATGGGCGATCGGCTGGACCCTGTATTTCAAAAAATCGAGGCGGGTCAGAAACACATTTTCCGGTGGGTCGAATGGCCTAACAGAATAGCGAGACTCCCCGGAGTAAGGGAAATCCGTCACGCATTCCCGTCGCCCGGTCGCCGGTCCGGTATCACCCCGAGGCGGAGCACCAAGAGCAGGAATAGCTCTGTGGGTAGAAGGCCCGACAGGTCGTCAAGGTCAACGCATGTACTCGACAATCACGAACCAGCTCGTGGCGACCGGACAGTCCCCCCGGCGCGCCGGCTCGTAGCGCCAGAACGAGGTCGTGTGCTTGGACGTCGTGTCGAAATCGGGGTTCGCCTCGTTGGATTGGATGACGACCGGGTCACCCACGGACCCGTCTTCATACACGATGCTTTGAAGAGCCACGCGCGCACTCCTGTCCCGGGCGCCCGCAGGGAAAATCGGATAGACCTTGAACTCTTCGATCAGGACCGGATTCGAAACGTTTCCGATTCCGGCGACCAACAACTCGGTCTGGGAGCACCCCGACGTAGATCCCGGCACCATCGTCTCGAACAACTCCGTACGAGATGCAGGATCACGCGGAAGGGCCCGCCCGCTCTCCGCGAGAACCTTCTCGAGCTCGGTGAATAGCCAGTGTTCCAGCCCGCCGGCGTTGTAAAGCAACATCTTCTTTTGGCCGTTGCGGCGACGTGCTTCGAGTTCGGAATTGATGTACACGCGCGCCGGTTCGATCCCTTGCGGGATAAAGACGTGGTACCTCACACGAATGGGGATGATCTCGTCGGGGCTGTCGAGCCCCGGGAAACGCTTCTCACCGATCGGGATCCACTTCGACACGAAGATGCCACGGTCACGATCATGCTGGGAGAAGGCGATCTTGCGCTCCCCGGCGAGCGCCTCGAACACGTCGAGCACCTTCTTCGAAGGCAGTGAATAAGCTCGGGCCCGTTCGTAGGTGAGAGTCCCTTCGATGCTCACCTCGATGCCCGAAAGGTCGATTAGTTCAGGCGTCTTTATCTTTTTCGCGCGACGATCACCGGCAAATCCCATGCCGGTTGTCATGACAACGACCAGGAGCGAGATGAACAAACGGAGCTGAAGCGACATGGGGACTCCTTGTGGGGCCTCTAGGATATTATCGAGACGAGATCATTGTTTCGCAACCTGGCCGAACGGAACGCGATGAAGCCGAAAACGCTGTTGAAGTTCTTGAAGGGCGGAAGTTTCCTCACGCTGCGGCGCAGCGTGCGTCTTCTGCCGTCTTATTACCGCGTTCTATGGGTGGCGGCGGCGGCCCGACACGGTCTGCTTCGAACCCTCGCCGAGGGGCCCAAGCCGCTCGACGCCTTGGCAATCGAGATGGCGCCCGATCCGAATCACCGGGATGCCCTCGAGGCATGGTTGGGGCTCGGCGTGCGGTTACGCCAGATCGAGTGCGACGCCGGTGGCTACCGCCTCTCGGGTTTTCTCGCGCGTAAATTGAGCCGCGAGGAGATGGACCCACTCGCGGCGCTCCTCGAGGAAGCGGCAGACCTTCACCACAAGCTCATCCTCGATACCCCCGCCCGGCTCCAACAGGGGAGGCGCTGGTCGATGGGCGACCATGACGCCGCACTCATCGCACGCTCGTCGCGTGTCGCCGAGCCGTTCGGCTTCGAGGCGTTGGATGAAGTGATCGACAGGAATAGCCCCCAGCGTCTGTTGGAGGTGGGGGCCGGATCGGGTATCTACATTCGATATGCGGCCGAGCGGAATCCGGCCCTTACCGCGCTTGGCCTCGAACAGCAGACCGACGTCGCCACGATGGCGAACGAGAACCTCGAGAAGTGGGGGCTCCGAGACAGGGCCCACGTCGAGTTGCGCGATGTACGGCAACATGAATCGAGTTCTGAATTCGAGATCGTGACACTCCAGAACAACATCTACTATTTTCCGGTGGACGAACGCGTCGATCTCTTTCGTCATCTGCGCAGTTTTCTCAAACCTGGGGGAAAACTCCTCGTGACCACGGCATGCCGTGGCGGCACCGCACTCACGCACGTCCTCGATATTTGGAGTTCCGGTACGGAAGGGTGCGGCCGGCTCCCGACTGCAAGTGAACTCGAAGCGCAACTCATCCAGGCAGGCTTCTCCCGCGTCAAGGTACGGAATCCTATTCCGGGTGAAAGTTACTGCGCCTTTGTGGCGATCCGTGGGCTTGAACATTGAAGAAAGGCCCGCCAGTGACATTACCCGGGGTTGGGGTCGTTTCCTCCTGGTTTATGGCGTCCCCTGGATCGCCATTCAACTGGTCGGCAACTTGAGCGATAGCACGCTAGCGGTGGCTAGCACCTGGGCGGCTGGTTTCGCGCTGATGGGAACGGCCTGCGTTGTCAACGCGCTGCGCTGTGGGCGAGTCCACTGCTGGTTTACCGGCCCCTGGTTCTTGCTGGCGGCGGTGGCGACGGTGCTGCGTTACATGGAAGTGATCAAGATCGGTTGGCCCACAATCCTGAACGCTGCGCTGGTGGGAGCGCTGTTACTGTTCTTCGTCCCAGAAAGAATCTGGGGAAAGTACTTCGGCGATGAACGGGCATGAACGGGTGAACGCACGGCGAAGGGGGTTTCGCGGGTCTGGGCTGGGGGTGCGAACGGCGCTGCGCGCTTCGCGACGAGCGGATGTCGAAACTGCCCGGAAAATGGCTATAGCGGAGCTGGCACGTGACTCGCAACAGGGACCTGCATCACACGGCGCGACTTGCGGCGCGTATGGAGGTTCCGATGAAACATCCAGGCCGACGGTGGGCGATGCGGGTTCGAACCTTGGCCCTCATCGCCTGCAGCCTCGGACTGTCGGGCCCCGCCGCGGAAGTCACTTTCGACCTCTACGAGTTCGACATCGGCTCCGCGAATCGCCAGACCGTCTTGACGGGATTTCTTCTCGGTGGCCCGGTAGCGGAACTCGCCGTGGTCAACCTCGACGAGAACGACGACCGCCGCTTGCGCATCTATGCGTTCGACGAGGGCGCCTGGTCGCTGAACCTCGACGCGACGCTGCGTCCCGAAGTGTTGTCCGTCGACGTGGCCAACATCGACGGACGCGACCGGTTGCTCACGTACGAGCGCGGTAGCCTGAACTGGTTCGATCTCGAATCAGCGACGGAACGCGCGCTGGTGCCGGTGACTTCCAACTACAACCCGCCTCCCAGAAAAGAGATCCCCCATGTGGACGTCACTCGCGACCTGAACGCCGACGGCCGCGACGATCTGGTCGTGCCGGACGTCGATGGCTTCTGGGTGTTCGTCCAGGGGAGCGACGGCGCTTTCGCCGACCCAGTCAAGCTCGGCCGCTCCCCCGGGGTGGGTTTGACCTTTGAAGTCGACGGATATCGGTACAACCCGTGGGATCACGGCCGGGTCCACGAGATGGACTACAACCGAGATGGTCGTAGCGACCTGGTGTTCTGGAACGACGACCACTTCGTGGTTCATCTCCAGGACGAGCGTGGGCTGTTTTCTCCGGTGACCGAGACCTTCACGACCGATGTGGCGTTCGACTCCGACGATCCCGCCTCGCTCGCCGGCCCACAGGGGTTTCGCGACCGGCGTAAGGATCAGATGCCGACCGGAAACATGACGGGGAGTGTGCTGCACTCGCTCACCGACATGAACGGCGACGGCGTGGCCGACCTCGTGGTGTTCTCGCTGGAGATCAAGAGCATGTGGAGCGCGCGCTCGATCTTCGAGGTGCATTTCGGCACGCCAACATTCGATGGAGGCACCGCGTTCGCGAAGGACGTCGGCACCGCGATCCGGTCGAACGGCGTCCCGTTCGCCGTGGGGCCCCACGACCTCGACCACGACGGCGAGGTCGACATGATGTTCACGACCATCAAGATCGGGTACCTCAAAACGATCGGCATGATTGTCCGCGGGATCCTGACTCGTTCCGCGCCGTTGGATCTCGACTTCTACCGGATGGAAGGCGGCATCTACCCCGGCAAACCCAACGCCACCCGCAAAGTCAATTCGCGCCCCGGCAGGTCAGGGGAGAAAAACCGGCACTCTTCGGTGCTGATCGGAGACGTGAACGGCGACCATCGCTCGGACCTGCTGGTGCAGAAGAGCGGGGAAGAACTGCATGTCTTTCTCGGCATGCCCGGGCCGGACCCGTTCGCCCGGCGGCCTCATGAGTTATCGGTCACCATGCCCAACGAGGAATACACGTGGCTGGTGGACCTCAACCGGGACGGCATGCAGGACATCCTCATGCATCACCCCTCCACCACCAAACCACACCGGGTGACGATGCTGATCGCTCAGGGGACGTGTACCAAATAGGGGTTTCGGGGACGGACTTCAACACGACGCGCCTTTCCCAGGACCCTGTTTTCGCGAACGAAGTGGGCGCTGGCCGATGTACGGTCCCTGGACAGCCGCGTTGCGGGGAACCCGTGACGTTATCGCGTCCCCGAAACCCCTGTTTGGTACACGTCCCCGAGCGGCGGGTACATCGCTGGCGGGCGAATGAAGTCGACCTGCTCAACGTCGGTCCAAGGCACATACTCGGCGCGCTCACGGATGTCGACGAAGATCAACATGCCGGCATTCCGCTCGCCAAGGTCGCCGCGCCGCTCGAGTTGCAACTCCTCGCCGTGATGAAGGGTCACCTTCCCGCCGGGCACGATCGAAGCGATCAGGCCGAAGGGGATGGTGTAATTCACGCCCTCGAATGGAGCGTCGAGCGTCTCGGTGGTTTCACTCTCGTCGAGGTCGAAGACCAGCCGGCCGGTGTGGCGGTTGCCGTCGAGGGTGGTGACGCTACCGATGAGCGGGCTCCCCGGCGGGAAGTCGTCGTAAGCGGGGCCGTTGCCGCCGGGGCTGAAGTCGACGCGCTCGAAAGCGTCCCAGGAGATCAGCACCCGGCCGTAGCGCCGGTCGTCGACGTACATCCCGCGGTTGCCTTGTCCGGCCTCGCGGGTACCGGACAGGACGATCTCGCGACCGTCGAGCAGCGTCACCCGAGAGCTTTCGCTCGACTCGCGCGCGATGGAGCGGATGGTGTCGAAACGCAAGTTGACCCCACCGTCGTCGGTCCGGCCGTTCAGTTGGTCGGGACCGACGCCCTTCACGCGGTTCCACTGGACGAAACCGGTGAAGTCGCCCTGCCGCGTGCGCACCGTTCCGTGCAGCCGATCGGCCGCGGTGTCCAGCGGGGTGGTGAGGAGGAACTCGACGCTGTCGATCAGCCACTCGTCGATGTCCACGACGCCGGCCTTGGCGTCCCAGACTCGCACGCCGTCGGCGAAGTCGTCGGCTTCGAAGCGGGCGAGGGGGAACACGGTCCCGCTCTTGAGAATCACCTGCAGGTCGTAGCCACTCGACTCGATGCGCGCGATGTCGCCGAATCGCGTCATGAAAAGCCGGTCCAGATTGATCCGGCGATCCCCCCGGCCGGTTTCGAATCCGAAGATTTTGGATGGGCGGCGCTCCTCCAGTCGCTCGGGCGGAACGTGGGCGCCCCAGGGGTTGTCGTCCTTGGCGCCGTCGAAGTAATCGCCCCAAAACGCCTCCTCGGCACCGCCCCAGCGAAGCCGCCCCTCGTAAGTGCGGCCGTCGTCGATGGTGATGCGGCCGTAGAGACTGCCCGGGTGGGCCTCCGCCTCCGCGGTCGACGGATTGATCGGGGCGGGGACGACGTCCTGCTCGAGGTTCCGCACACCGGTGAAGAGAGCGAGGAGTACGAGCGCGACGCCGAACACCCCGACGGCGATGGCGACTCCGGTTATGGTCCGCTTGTCCATGGCTTCTAGTTCTCTTCCCGGGAGTTGCTATAAAAGCCGTCGCTGAACTTGTCGAAAAAGCGGTCGAGCAACGGATGCTCGACGGCTTGCCCGCCGGGGCCTGACTCCAGGTTCCGCTCAGCGACGTAGGTGGTCTGTCGGGCCCCATGCACGAGGACGTGGTACCACGGTTCATTTTTCGGGGGACGGCTCCTCGCCACCTCTTCGTACCACTGTTCCGAGAGTTGGAACGTCTGGTCCACCTCGACGACGACTCCACGGTAGTCGAAGAGCTTGTGGTGAATAACCTGTCCCGGATGGAACTTGTTACGGAACTCAGTCATCGACCATCACCTCAACGAACGCCCGTGCGTTCAATGCCCAGCATAGCGCCCCGCTATTGCTTTCGGGGCGCGAGGTTGGAAGAGCGCGCCAGAGGGGCATTCGGGAAGACACTCCGTCTGCGTGTTATCGTTGGCGGGATAGCGGGAATAGTTCACTTGGCACACAATTCCACCCTTAGGAGGGATTCCATAATGAAAGCGTTGATGATCGCCTTGACGACTGTTGCTTTGTGTCTCGGAACCGGAGCTCCGAGCTTTGCGGACCATCATGAGAAGGGCGAAAGCCACGAAGGCCACGGCCATGCCGAGACCGGCATGCCCCCCATGGGCCCCCCGGCGGAAATGAAACAACTCGAGTCCATGAACGGCGAGTACGAAGTCGAGTTCTCCTTCAAGATGGATCCCACGAGCGAGGAGTGGACGGAGACCGAAGCCACCGCGGTGGTGAGTATGGTTGCGGGCGGCGGTGCCCAGCAGTTGTTGTTCGAAGGCAACATGATGGGCATGCCCTTCAATGGGGTGGGTCTCACCAGCTACGACCGCGAGACCAAGAAGTGGCAGTCCACCTGGGTCGACAGCATGGGAGCCAGGATTTCCGTGTACACCGGGGACTTCAAGGATGGGAAGATCGTGGTCACGGGCAAGGACCTGGGGCAGGGGATGACGTACCACTCCCGGCTCACCACCTACAACATTACCGAGAAGGGGTATGACTGGTTGTACGAGATGTCCATGGACGGTACGACCTTCACGGAAGGGGCGAAGGCGACCTACAGGAAGAAGTAGGATCGTTCACCGCGTTAGGGGGCTTCACGGACAGCTTTTCTTGACCCGGTTGCTTCGGGGCGATTCAGGCACAACATTTTCTCCTGTGGACGGGGGTTCCCGCCGCCAACACAGGAGGATTAATAAAGATGAGCTGGATGCGACCCACGTCCGAAAATCAGAAAGCCGATGCACCGCGCGTCGGATCCGAGCCGAACTACAACCGCGACATGAAGTCGCCCCCGGTCGCGTCACGGCAGGAACGATCTTCCTCCGGCAGCGCTAGACTCGGGCAATCGATCCGGATCGAAGGCACGCTGACGGGGAACGAAGACCTGACCCTCAACGGTTCGGTCAAAGGCCAGGTCAACCTCAAAGGTCACTCGTTGACCGTCGGTCCCGACGGGAAGATCGAGGCGAATTTGTCCGCAAAGTCGGTTATCGTCGAGGGACAGGTAAACGGCAATATCACTGCGGCCGACAAGATCCAGCTCACACCCAGCGGCACGGTCACGGGCGATCTCCAAGCCCCGCGCATCGCGCTCGAAGATGGCGCGAAATTTTCCGGGCGCATGGACATGGGTTCCGAAAAAGCGGCGGGCACCACCAAAGCAGCCCAGCCCGAGCACGCCGCCGTAAAGAGCTAGGGGACCGTTACGATCGACAGTGCCCCGGCACTCCGAGCACTGAGTCACGGTGGAATCCTGCGGTCGTCAGTTCTGCGGCTATTCAGCTGCAGCGCCGGGCACCGCGCAGGGGGTTTCGCGGCCCGGGCCGCAGGTGCGAACGGCGGTGCGCGTCTCGTGGGACGGGGAATGTCGAAATCGCCAGGAACACGACCGTAACCGGGCTGGCACGCTTGTCGCGACAGGAACCGCATATACGGCGCGATTTGCGCGGTGCATGGAGGTTCCGATGAAACATCCAGTCCGACGTTGGACGATAGGAGCTTGGCCTCTACGTAGACTCGCCGGATGATTACCCGCAGGGACGTGCTCAAGGCCGGGGCCTTCGGGCTGCTGCCCGAGCCGGGCGTGGTGCTCAACGACGTCCACGCCAAGCTCAACCGTACCCGCGTCACGAGCGTGGTCCGGCCGTCGACTCGGGGAGAACTGGCGGCCGCCATCGGTGCCTGCTCCCGACGCGGGCTGCCGGTGTCGATTGCCGGCGGCCGACATGCGATGGGAGGCCAACAGTTCGGGGCTCGGACCGTCAACATCGACACGCTCGGACTCGACCGGGTGCTGGACTTCGATGCCGCCACCGGGATCCTCGAGGTCGAAGCCGGAGCCCAGTGGCCCGGGCTCATCGACGAGTGTTTAAGCCGGCAAGCGGGCTCGCCCGGCACCGAGACCCGTTGGGGGATCGCCCAGAAGCAGACCGGTGCCGATCGGCTGTCGCTCGGGGGCGCGCTCGCTTCCAATATCCATGGCCGGGGCCTGACCATGGCGCCGTTTGTCGGCGACATCGAATCCTTCACCCTGGTCGATGCCGCCGGCAATTTCAAGATCTGCAGTCGCAGCGAGAATGGCGAACTCTTCCGGCTCGCCGTCGGCGGCTACGGGCTCTTTGGCGTGGTCTATTCGATTCGGCTGCGGTTGTCGAGGCGCCGCAAGCTCGAGCGCGTGGTCGAGGTGCTCTCGACTCACGATCTGGTGGCCGGCGTCGAGTCGCGCATCGCGGACGGCTTTCTCTACGGCGACTTCCAGTTCAAGACCGACTCGGCAGCGGCTGATTTCCTGGAGCGCGGGGTGTTCTCCTGCTACCGGCCGGTGGATCCCGAGACGCCGGTGCCCGACCTCCAACGCTCGCTTCGTGACCAGGATTGGTTGCAGCTCTTACATCTCGCCCATGTCGACAAGACGCGAGCGTTCGACGAGTACGCGAGCTACTACCTGGCGACCCACGGCCAGATCTACTGGACCGACACGCACCAGCTCAGCTTTTACGCCGACGATTA
>Ga0224508_10001723_pt1 | contig 19398 bp, 16 predicted proteins | sample SF_Jan12_sed_USG_4_FD_170157 | JGI IMG/M metagenome (GOLD analysis project Ga0224508, IMG submission 170157) | Sediment microbial communities from San Francisco Bay, California, United States - SF_Jan12_sed_USGS_21 | ecosystem: Environmental > Aquatic > Marine > Sediment | place: USA... | reverse complement strand
ACTTATGGTTCGGTCACCGAGAGCGGGGGTAACTGGACTTATACCCTGAACAACGCCAATGCCACCGTCCAGGCCCTCGCCGATGGCGAGACCCTGGTCGATACCATTACCTTTACTTCCGATGATGGTACAACTGCGACCCAGGCCATCACCATCACCGGGACGAACGATGCGGCCACCATTACGGTATCCCCAGTCGATACCGCGGTCACTGAAGATGATTTGGCCAACCAGACCGCTTCGGGCATGATCGCGATCAGCGATGTCGACAACGGTGAAGGCACGCTGGTGAGCAGTGTTGCGACTTACGGCACCGTGACTGTCGATGGCAGTGGGAACTGGACCTACACCCTCGATAACGGTGATCCTGTTGTCAATGCCCTTGCAGCCGGCGAGACCCTGGTCGATACCATTACCTTTACCTCCGATGATGGTACGACTGCGACCCAGGCCATTACCATCACCGGCGCCAATGATGCCCCAACGGTAACCGACGATTATTACGTGGTCGCAGACAACACGACCTTAACTGTCAATAGCACAAGCGGCCTACTAATCAACGACATTGACCCGGATGGCGACAGCCTGTCGGTCACGGAAATCGGCTTTGGCAGTAACAGTTATTCCGTTCCAGCGAGTGGTAGCGTAACGATTACGACCACGAATGGGGAATTGACGGTTAGTTCTGATGGCAGCTTTGTCTATACCCCTGCCTCGGCCGACGTCCTGGGTGTTGAAGACTTTACCTATACTGTAACTGACAGCCAGGGTGCCTCGACAAATGCGAGCTTCGGTGTCGAAGTGGATGCAGTCGCAGAAAATCCGACTCTAGTAAGCGCTTCGCTTGGCAACAATGGTTATGCCTACTCGGTCGCAGAAGACAAGGCCACCGGAAGTGCGTTTCTCTGGCAACTCGACATGGTAACCGGGGATATAACGAAGATAGGACTGGCGCAGTCAATCGAACTGGATACTACGATAGGTTTACCCGCCTCTGCGGCTGCCGGGGATACGTTAACGGTTGTGGCTGAAGGTGAGACCGTGCAAATAGTACTAACAGCTGCCGACATCACTAATGGCAGCGTCAGCGTTACCTTTCATCCAACCGGCGCAGGCAGCAATTTCACTGCATCAGCTAGCCTGACCGATGCTTCGGGAAATACTACGCCGAGCGGTATCGCTTCAGCGTTGATCGATCACGTACCAAGCAATGCTCCTTCGGTAACCATCACCGAAGATAGCAACAACAATAGGATTATTTCGGCAACCGAACTGGCAGGCGATCTTAATGTGGCTATCGGTATACCGTCGTCCGCGTTAGCCGGTGATGTCATCACCATCACGGATGGAACGACTACGACGGCGCTGGTTTTAACATCCGCCGATATTTCGAGTGGAAACATAACCACTACGTTTGGGGCGCCGGTAGAAGGAAGCACGATTACGGTCCATGCAACCCATACGGATGGCTCCGGAAATGTATCCGAGACCGGCATCGATTCTGCACTGCTCAACACGCTTGGCGTAGATGCCCCCACAGTCAGTATAAACAAGGACGGTGACGGCGATGGCTTTATCGACTTCGGGACCCTCAAAGTCCAGGAACTCGACATCGAGGGACTTACCTATGACCCCGCGACCGACTACCTGTACGGTATGGGAACCGGACAACATCCCGGTCTTTTCGCCTTCAGCAAGGACGAGGCATATATCGCGCAAAATGGTGGCAGCGCTGTAGTCCGCGAATATTTAGAACTGAGTGGGCCGAATAACGACCTCCTCGACATAAATAGCGGCTCGATGGGAGGAACAATCGGTCCCGGTGACACCTTGTATTACACTAATGTTGAGGGCAACTCATCGATTCTCTACAGCATCGATAAAGCAACTGGAGAAGTCACCGAGTTCGGCGATCTCGGCGAAAAAACCGGCGCATTCGATTTTTATCAAGAAACTGCCGAGTTCCTCGGGCTCGTCACTAGTACCAACAAGACCTACCTGCATTCGTTCGATCTGTCGGACCCGGGTAACATCACCAATACCCAATTGTTTGAAATCGGGCAAAACCTCGATATACAGGGTATGTCACCTGGGCCGAACGGTAACCTGTGGGCACTTGACCGCGCAACTGGAGAGATCTACGAAATCGATATCAACACCGGGACAGTAAGCCTGCTGGTTTCAACCGCCGTGAACGAATTGCAGGGCGATGGTTTCGAATCGTTGGCCGTAGGCCCGCGTCCAAACAATCTCGAGCCCGGCGCCGAGTTTACTTACAATCTAAGCGCCAATTTCGGCACTAATAACCTCGCCGAGGAGATCCACTATTTCCTCGTGCACCTGCCTGATGCAGCCATGTCCGATGGCCTCACTTTTCCGACAGGTCAGCCCAATACCTCCCTCGTCACTCTCGCGGCTGGCAATAACTATGGCCTGACGGCGGGAACCTATGTTCGTATCGAGGCAGATCCAACAATCGATGCGTCGGGTACGGCCGAGGTTTCCATCATTCTGGAGGCACCGGTTTCGTCCGATAGCTTTGAATTATCAGTCTATGCAGTCGAGGAAGATACCCGGGTAGATCTGAACTTAGCGACCAACTTTGCGGTTACTCAAGCAGCGGATGACCAGACATTCGTCACCACCTATGACATTGAAATTTCTGGGTCCTTCGCCGACGGTCTAGAGGGCACCAGTATATTAGGAAGTAATCTTACCGATAGCATTTCCGGTAACGCGGGCGACGACATAATTTTTGGCGCCGACAATGACGACTGGATATCGGGCGGAGCTGGATCAGACAAGCTTAATGGCGGAGCCGGAGCGGATATTCTGATCGGTGGCAGCGGTGATGACAGCCTCATTGGCGGTGACGGCATCGATATCTTCGCGCTCGAATCCGGTGATGAAGGTACGGTTGGCACGCCCGCCGTCGATACCATTGCCGATTTCACCGCGGGTGTCGGTGGCGACGTACTCGACCTTTCCGACATGTTGCAGGGGGAAGACCTGGGTTCACTGGACGGATTCCTAAATTTCAGTTATGACGGTGCCGCCGGCGCTACCATAATCAACATCGACGTCGACGGTGACACTGGAACATTCGAGACTTCACAGCAAATTGTGCTAAGTGGTGTCGACTTAACGGCCGGTGGAACACTGACCGATGCAGATATCCTCAACAACCTGCTCAATGACGGTAACCTGATAGTCAATGAATAGATAAATTACCGCTATCTATTATAGGGCCAGGGACGGCCTTATCCATTCAGAAAAACTGAAAACTATTCAATTTGTTGAATTTTTGAAACTTTACAAGGAGAAATGATTCTCACAATGCCATTCTCCAGGGAATAATAGTGGATTTTAATTTCTAGACGATTATGATCTCTGCTGCTTAGTACTTAGGAATGGAGTACAGAGATGATTCGATCAGGCCACCACCTATCATCTGGTCGGTTTAATACCGCCATCACTTTCTTTCTCGCTTCAATAACACTACTCATATCGGGCTGTGAAGATCCGCCACCTCCTACTTTGGAGGAAATCGGTGAACAAATATTCCTCAACGAAACTTTTTCCGGAAACGGGCGTACCTGCGCTACTTGCCATCGACCAACAGACAATTTCGGGCTGACCCCTTCATTTATAGCAACCCTGGATCCCAGCGATCCGCTGTTTGTCGCCGAAACGAACTCGGATCTTGCCGAAAACTTTGAAAACCCGGTTTTAATGCGAGGGTTCGCGCTGATATTGGAAAATCAAGATGGTTTTGCTGATCTGGAAGGTGATTTCAATATGCGTGGTGTCCCGCATACGCTAGCCCAGAAAACCTCGATCGATAGCCGTGACGGGCCTCGCACGGGGTGGTCTGGTGACGGCGCACCCGGCGATGGTTCGTTGCGATCTTTTGCAGTCGGCGCCGTGATTCAACATTTCACTAAAACGACCGACAGAATTGTCGGGGTAGACTTCCGGCTTCCCACGGATGATGAGCTCGATGCGCTTGAGGCTTTTCAGTTATCTCTCGGTCGACAGGTAGAATTAGAGCTTCCCCTTGGATTAAAAGGTATCGTCGCCGCGAGGGGTCAGGAAATTTTCATGGATAACGGTTTGGGGAAGTGTAACGCATGCCACTTCAATGCCGGTGCTAACGGAGATCCTGCTATTTTCGGGGCCGGTGCCGGTAATTTGAACTTCAACACGGGTGTGGAGGATCTACCCGATCAGCCTGCCAGGCTTACCGATCAACGGGTACCGCCGGATGATGGTTTCGGATCTCCAGGAAACGGCGAATTTAATACACCGACACTGGTCGAAGCAGCAGACACAGGACCGTTTTTTCATAATAACTCGGTGGAAACAATCGAAGGCTCGGTCGCATTTTATAATGGAGATGCGTTTACCAATTCTCCTGCAGGTCAATTGCTGGTTAATGCAACTGGCAGTGCAATTAATTTAGACGCGACCCAGGTCGTAGCCGTTGCTGCATTTTTGCGGGTTATTAACGCGTTGGAAAATATACGCAGCAGCATTGATTTACTCGAGCGCGCCTCGGAAGAATCAGATGATGATATCGAGCACAGCAAACCATTGTTGGAACGCGCGATTTCCGAAACCGATGATGCCCTGCAGGTATTAAGCGGTGGGGGCCTGCACCCCGAAGCAGTGATCAGCCTGGAGACAGCGCTTGCTTTGGTCCAAAAAGCGATATCCGCTTCAAAGACAAAGGATCGAAACCAGTATGTCAAGGATGCGATTTCGGCGCATATTGAAGCGCGAAATAATCTGTCGGAATAGATTCCGTCGATATCGATAATGGAGGTTATCTAATGAGAGCTTTAAATATGAGCAAAATCTCGACTGTAACGTTGCTCTTGACGATCACTTTTTGGGGGCCGTCTTTGAGTTACGCCCAACAAAGCGCCGAACAGTTTATTCCAATTGGAATGTCACCCGGCATTTCAAACAAGTACAGCTACATCGGTAAAATCACTGTCGTAAACAGGCAGACTAATAGCTTTGTGATGCAAACCAGTACCGGCGAAAAAGAAATTACTATTTCCCCATCGACTCGAATGTGGCTTGATCGCTCAAAAAAGAAAAAAACCAATATCGAAGCGAGCATCGACGATTGCGAAGCAGGACGTAAAGTTGAGGTTATGCATAGCCGTGAAAACGAAAATATTGCCGACTGGGTCAAAATCGAATCATCGTGATAACTATCGATTACCGCATTACTAACCAGGGATCGGTTCTCGCCAGGTTGGGCATCAACTTGCATGTACTAGTCTGATGCGATCTTAGACAGAACCGAGCGTAGATTATCTGGAATATCCACTGGTTTTTGATTGTCGCGGTCCACGTAGACATGCACGAAATGGCCCTGTGCAATCGCTGGTTCACGATCCTTTACAAACAGCCCGATTTCATAGCGTACCGAACTGAGGCCGAGGTGAGCAATCCGGATACCTACCTCGATATCCTCGGGAAACGCGGCACTGGCGAAAAAATTACAATGCGTTTCAACCACGAGACCGATCACGTCGCCCTGGTGGATATCGAGCACTCCCTGGTCGATTAAAAACCGATTCACCGCCGTATCAAAATAACTGTAGTACTGGACATTGTTGATATGGCCATAAACGTCGTTATCCATCCAGCGCGAGGTGATGGTTAGAAACTGCCGGTAGGTGCCCCGCCGATTCGGTTCCTGCTTTGTTGGCATCTGAACTTCCCGATCGTTACCCGATCAATACAGCTAATGACCCGACTCTGAAAATATAATCAATTAAATTCAGTACCGAATCCGTTTTTATTAAAGTGTAAGCGGTTATACAATCCAATACATTCCTAATGTTGTTTGTGTTTATGTGGATCGCGTTCAGCCTGTCGGTTTGAAGCGTTTTTTTCCACAACAACTCCTGCAAGGGTCGTTCAATCACTGAACTCATCGATCCAACGCGTGATTTCCATAATCTGAAGCAATCCCATGCACGGTACGCCCCGATAGAGCGCCTAAAATCAAATATCTAGCTAAAACGTGCGCTGCCACACAAAATCACTTTGGGTTATTTAACCCATATGGGGTAAATAAGGCTATAAGTTACTATAAGGCGATAAATTACTATAAAATAAAACTCCTTAATGGAACGAGTTAAATAAAGGGATAGGTAATATATGGATCGCAGGCGTTCATCCCATATCGTATCCGAGATTTACGAAGCAACCATTGACGCATCGCACTGGGATTACGTGGTGGCCATGGTCACGAAATTGACGCGCTCAAACGCCGCTTGCCTGTATTACATTAACAAAGAAATGGAAGTTGCAAGCAGTATCGCACAGTACGGGCTGCCCGAGGATCAACGCATCAGTTTTGGCGATCAATGCGATTCGTTGGATGGTATGTTTGCGAAGAGTGGAACCGGTTCTTCGGAAGACCTGAGGTGCATTCAGTTTCATCCGGGCAGCAAAGGCGTTATGCCAATCGATTCCGCACTTTACCAATCCTGGATGAAACCCAACGGCATTTATTATGTGGGTGGTGCCCAGGTTGTCGATACCAAGACCCACAAGGCCGGAATCGTGATACTGCGTAAAAAAAGCGTTGGGGAATGGAGCGATGGTGACATGCGGGTAATCGATGAAATACTGCCGCACATGAGCCGCGCCCTGAAGATACACTCCGAATTCACGCATTTACGGCTCAGACAAGATGCCTTGCTGAAAGGTCTCGACCGACTGGTTATCGGTCTCATCCTTTACGACCGTAACGGTCAACCCGTGTATATCAATCCGACAGCAAAAGCGATTATTGAAACGCACCCGGCACTGGAGTTACAGGAAGGGAATTTATTTCTGATCAACCCGGAAGATGAAAAAAATCTGCGCAAGACGATTATCGATACCGCAGCGATCGATCCCGATGATTCGTGGAAACAAAGCGTTGCCATCGGCATTACTCACCCGGACGTCGAGGCTCCCCTGCCAATCCTGGTTACACCGATGCACGCGCAGCTGATTACTTCGGATCTCGATTACGAGGGGGCAAAGGTTGCAGTGTTTTTAAGTGACCCTAACCTGCAGCAACCAATATCGGTCGACAACCTGGTGAGCGTATATAACCTGACACCATCGGAAGCCCAGGTTGCAATCAGTCTCGCTAACGGTCACAGCATCGATCAGATCGCCAATCAGTCCCACCACAGTGCGCATACGATCCGATCCCAGTTGAAATCAGTGTTTCGCAAAACCGGCGTATCGCGCCAAAGCGAACTGATCAAGCTGTTACTGACCGGCCCGTTTGCGCAGAGAAGGCGCTCGGCCACGACCTGACGGCCTTTTTACAAGACCGTTCGTTGAAAACAATATAAAAGGATGGGCTCCGGCCTGCGTCAGCAGGTGGACGACTCTAGTTGCGATACGGAGCTGTTACTGAACGATACTATAAAAAAACAGGATAATAATGGTCCAGATCAGGATACCGCTACCGAATGCAAGCAGAAGGCCGAGACGCTGAAAATGCTCTTGCTCTTGCTGTTGTTTGGTCAAAATAGGAGATCCGTTAACTGTCTATTAAATAATAAATAGTACAATTCCCGCAAAGATCATGAATAATGACGCATTGAATTGTACCGTTTATTCTCAGGTTTATCCAGATAACCACTATATCTAGTGTTCTTGAGCCGCATTCGATACCATATATTGTTTATCGGTAAAGTTACTGTGGATAAATGTTTCGCCCTTTGAAATGAGTATATTTGAATAGTAAGAGCTCATTTTAGAATCGGATCACTGCTCAATTAATTGCCAATCCACACGGTTTAGCGTTTCCAGGAAATCTGATGATCTTGAAATTCATTAGTGGAGCGAGAGGTTTCGAAGTGCCCATCTCAACTTTAAGTTCATCCCCACGCAAGTGAGGATCTTTCACGCCTATCATCCCAAGGCGAGAGGATTTCATGCGCGCCATCCATGGCGCGCACCCCTTCGGGGCAGCGCACTATGTGCGCTGTGCAAACCGGCAGTCCCTGCCATTTTGTGAACCTCGGGTTCGGTTCCATTCTCCCGACCAAATTCAAAGTCAAAAATAAGGCCTCAAACTTGCGGTAAGAGGCCTTATTTTTGACTTTGAATTTGGTCGGGGCGAGAGGATTTGAACCTCCGACCACCTGCACCCCATGCAGGTACGCTACCAGGCTGCGCTACGCCCCGTTTATAAAGTGGTATTTGACGCTAGATTTAGCGTTTTAGCAAGGTCAGAAGTTCTTCGAGTTCGATCAGGGTCTGGCGGATGATTTGCTGGCTTTGACTGACATCGTCTTTTGCACCCTCGCCTTCGAGGCGCTGGCGGGCACCGCCAATGGTAAAGCCCTCGTCGTATAGCAGACCGCGTATCTGGCGTATCAGCAATACATCGTGACGTTGGTAGTATCTCCGGTTGCCGCGGCGTTTAACCGGCTTTAGCTGGGGGAATTCCTGCTCCCAGTAGCGTAATACATGGGGTTTGACGTCGCAAAGCTCAGCAACTTCACCAATGGTGAAGTAACGCTTACCTGGTATTACCGGTAATTCGTTATTGTTGCTCGCTTCCAGCATACGCTTCTACCCTTATTTTTAATTTTTGCCCGGGCCGAAAAGTAACCACTTTCCTGGCAGAGATGGGAATTTCTTCGCCAGTCTTCGGATTGCGTCCGGGCCTTTCAGCCTTTGACCGGGTTAAAAAATTTCCAAAGCCAGACAACTTGACCTGGTGGCCGGTTTCAAGGGCTACTTTTACTTCTTCGAAAAATTGCTCGACTATTTCCTTAGCTTCTCTCTTATTGAGACCAAGTTCTTCAAATAGCATTTCGGCCATATCAGCCTTGGTCAATGACATCAGCTCTCCCTCAATTCAGCGTTGAAACGTTCTTTTAGTTGTGCGAGGACTTTAGCAACAAATTTATCCACATCCTCGTCAAGAAGAGTGCGTGAAAAGTCCTGTAAAATCAAGCCCAAAGCGACACTTTTTCGATTATTTCTCACTTCTTTTCCAGTATAGACGTCAAATACAAATACTTCCTGCAATATTTCATTTTTTATCGCATAAATGCTGTCGATCAGGTCACAAACGGGTAGATTTTTATCAACGGTAATTGATATATCGCGCCTGATCGAAGGAAATCGTGACATTTCAACGAAATTCGGCAATTTTGCCGTCAGTATCGCTGAAAGTTTAATTTCGAATACAAATACGGATTGGCTTATATCGAGTTTTTTCAACACCTCGGGATGCAAGCTGCCGACAAAACCACCGGGGTCACCGCGTATTATCAAGTCGGCCGCCTGTCCGGGATGCAAGATCGGGTTATTCGAACGTATATAAGTCAGCTCATTCTGAGCGGAAAGATTTAATATCGACTCGAGGTCACCCTTGATATCATAGAAATCAACGTCCTCGCCCCGCGCGTATATCCCCTCCGCTTGACGTCCCCCGGTTATAACGGCTGCGATGTGGGGAGTCTGTTCAAGACCGTCTTTGGTGGGGATAAAGCACAGGCCGGTCTCGAATACCCGCACGCGCGTCTGCTGGCGATTGAGGTTGTGTTGCAAGGCCTGGATCAGGCCTGGCAACAAGCGGGTACGCATGACCGACATATCCGCCGAAATAGGATTCGACAACGGCAGCGTCTGCTGCCCCGGGTCGAGTACATCCTGTAGCTCCGATGAAACAAAGGAATAGGTGATGGCCTCGTAATACCCCTGGTCAGCCAAAACCTCACGGATACGGTTAACGTCGACCTTTCGTTCGGTAAAGCTGTCCATCTCGGAAAGCACAGCATCGCGACTGCCGGGAATATTGTTGTAACCGATTAGCCGGCCGATCTCTTCGATCAGGTCAGCTTCAATTTCAATATCAAAGCGATAGCTTGGCGGAATTACCTCCCAGCCGAGATTGGTTTCTTTGACCTGCATGTTTAAGCGCAGCAGCATATCGCTGATCTCATCCCGGTCCACTTCAATTCCCAGCAGTCGGTTCACACGTTCGTAACGTAGCTCAACTTTTGGGGTGCCCGGTAAATGCGCCTCGGCGACCGCGTCGATCACCGGACCAGCTTTACCACCAACGATATCGAGTAATAACCCGGTGGCACGCTCCATTGCCTGCAAGGGTAACTGGGCATCGACTCCGCGCTCAAAATGATGCGATGCATCGGTGTGCATGCCAAAACTTCGCGCCTTTCCTGCAAGTTTGATTAACGTGAAATGCGCGGCCTCGAGAAATATGTTGCGGGTATCTGATTGTACGGAACTATCGAGCCCGCCCATAATACCTGCCAGCGCTACCCCCTGGTGATGATCCGCAATCAGCAACGTATCGTCGCGGCATTCAACTTCGCTTTGATCAAGCAAGGCGACTTTTTCCCCCACCTGGGCCAGGCGCACCTTGATCCCGCCCTTGAGCTTATCGAAATCGAAACCGTGCATCGGCTGCCCGAGTTCCGTCATGACGTAGTTGGTAACATCGACTACTGGGCTGATCGGACGATGCCCGCAGCGACGCAGTTTTTCCTGCATCCACAGCGGAGTTTGCGCCTGCGGATTGATGTCTCGAATCACACGACCAACATAACGCGGGCAGTGTTCCGGGGCTTCCAGTTCAACCGAAAAGCTGTCATCGATTTCAGCGGCTACCATTTCTATATTCGGTGCATTCAATGGCATTTTATTGAGTGCGGATACTTCTCGCGCAATCCCGGCAATACTCAGACAATCGCCTCGATTCGGGGTCAAATCGATATCGATAATATTGTCATCGAGGGAAAGGTATTCGACGATCGGGGCACCCGGTGTTGCATCATCGGGTAATTCCATAATACCTTCGGATGATTCCTCGAGTTGTAATTCCGCAGCTGAACAAATCATGCCCTGCGATTCGACCCCACGCAGCCTGGCCTTTTTAATTTTGATTCCCGGCAATACCGCGCCCACCCGCGCCAGCGCCACTTTTAAATCGACACGGACGTTGCTGGCACCACAAACAACCTGCCAGGTATCGCTGCCATCGCTAACCTTGCATACGCTGAGCTTATCGGCATCGGGATGTTGTTCGAGCGCAATAACTTCAGCCACGACAACATTGTCGAGTTCCGGCGCAGCTGAAGCAATACTTTCTACTTCGAGCCCCGCCATGGTCAATTGCGCAACCAGGGCGTCACTATCGATCGGTGGACTAACCCATTCGCGTAACCAGTTTTCGCTTAGCCTCATTGCGATACCCGACTACGCGAATTGCTGCAGGAATCGCAGATCATTATCGAAGAACAAGCGCAAGTCATTGACCCCGTAACGCAGCATGGCCATGCGCTCTACTCCCAAACCGAAAGCGTAGCCCGTATATTTTTCGCTATCGACTCCGGTATGACGGAACACTTCGGGATGCACCATGCCACAACCCAATATTTCCAGCCAGCCGGTATGGCCGCAAACCCGGCAACCGCTACCGGAACACATAACGCAACTGATATCGACTTCCATCGAAGGCTCGGTGAAAGGAAAGTAAGACGGTCTGAAGCGGGTCTTCAGGTCATCCTGCTCGAAGAAAAGCTTGAGAAATTCCTCCAGGGTTCCTTTCAGATCGGCGAAAGATACGTTTTCGTCGACTAGCAGGCCTTCGACCTGGTGAAACATCGGGGTGTGCGTTAAGTCCGAGTCGCAACGATACACCCGGCCCGGCGCGATGACCCGGTAAGGTGGCTCCTGATTTTGCATAACCCGAATTTGTACCGGCGAGGTATGCGTGCGCAGCAACATACCATTGTCGAAATAAAAGGTATCGTGCATCGCCCGCGCGGGATGATGCGCATGTATATTGAGCGCCTCGAAGTTGTGAAAGTCGTCTTCAACTTCGGGGCCCTCGGCAATATCGAAACCGAGCTTGCCAAACATTTTGTCGATACGATTCATCGTCGACGTGACCGGGTGCAACCCACCGGTACTGTTTCTTCTACCCGGCAATGAAATATCAATTGTTTCAATTTGCAGACGCGACGCTATTTCGGCATTACTCAACGCCGCCTTGCGCGATTCCAGCAATTCCTGGATCTGGAGCTTGACCTCGTTTATCGCCTGGCCCGCGGCGGGCCTGTCCGCGGCGGGTAACTGACCGAGATTCTTCAACTGCGCCGTCAATTCGCCTTTCTTGCCCAGGTAGGCGACCCGCACGGCATCGATCGCGGCCATGTCGTCAGACTGGCTGATCGAGCGAGAAGCCTGCTCCAGCAGGGCTTTAAGATCTAGAGACATTTATCCGGCCAATGTTTTCAACGACAGGGTTTACCCTGCCGTTGATAACTTGAACTTTACGCGGCTTCCAGGCCAGCCCTGGCTTTTTCAACCAGTGCGGTAAAGGCGGGTTTATCGAAAATGGCAATATCTGAAAGCACCTTGCGATCGATTTCAATCGAGGCTTTTTTCAGCCCGTTCATGAATACGCTGTAAGACATCCCGTTTTCGCGTGCCCCGGCGTTGATACGTGCAATCCAGAGCGCTCGGAATTGGCGCTTGCGCTGACGCCGGTCGCGGTATGCATATTGTCCTGCCTTGGTGACAGCCTGCTTGGCGACGCGAAATACTTTACTGCGTGCACCACGATAGCCTTTGGCCTTGCCCAGAACCTTCTTGTGACGGGCATGTGCGGTAACGCCTCTTTTAACTCTTGGCATGATTTAATCCCCCTACGAATATGGCAGCATGCGACGCACTAACTGCACGTCATTTGCATGGACATCAAGCTTCTCGCCCAGTTGGCGTTTACGCTTGCTCGATTTCTTGGTGAGGATATGACGCAAGTGCGATTGCTTGCGCTTGTAGCCGCCTGCCGCATTTCGCTTGAAACGCTTGGCAGCGCCACTGACTGATTTCATCTTTGGCATCTTAAACTCCCGTTTAATGTTTACGTTAATAGTCCCTGGACGCCGGAGACGCGTCTTCGGGAAGTGGCTAGCCCGCTAATAATAGAGCTGCTAGCGTTTTTTCGGCACCAGCAACATCGTCATCTGGCGTCCTTCCGACTGCGGATATTGATCCACAGTCGTAAATTCTTTGGTGTCCTCTTCTACTCGCTGGAGTAGTTGAGTGCCGAGTTCCATGTGCGCCATTTCCCGACCGCGGAAACGAACTGTCACTTTGACCCGATCACCGATTTCAATAAACTCGGTCAGTTTTCTCAGCTTGACCTGGTAATCACCTTCTTCGGTACCGGGTCGAAACTTAATTTCCTTGATGTGCACCTGGCGCTGCTTTTTGCGCTGATCATGCAATTTTTTCTTTTGCTGGAACCTGAACTTGCCATAATCCATCAATCGACAAACCGGCGGTTCGGCATCCGGTACCAGCTCTACGAGATCTACACTGGCGTCTAACGCCATCTGCTGAGCCTCTTCCAAAGAAACTATACCCTTTTGTTCGCCGTCTTCACCAATAAGCCGAATTTCCGGCGCGGTTATCTCTTCGTTTAAACGGCTCTGTTTGTTGTCTGCGATTTGGGATTCTCCATCAGCAATATTACCCGAAAAAATTAATCCGGTCTTACAACCGGATTACTGTCGTACCAGTTCGACAAAATTGTCGATGGCTAATGAACCCAGGTCTTCACCACCCAGGCCACGCACCGCAACGCGCTCTTCATCCACCTCGCGATCACCGACCACGAGCAGGTACGGAATACGCTGCAAAGTGTGCTCGCGAATTTTAAACCCGACTTTTTCGTTTCTCAAGTCGGAAATGGCCCTGATTCCCTGATTTTTAAGCATTTTTTCAACTTTTTCGGCATAAGGTGCCTGTTTGTCGGTAATATTCATCACCACGGCCTGAACCGGCGCCAGCCAGGCGGGGAATTTACCCTCGTAATGTTCAACCAGAATTCCGAAAAATCGCTCCAGCGAACCGAACAAAGCGCGGTGTAACATAACCGGCCGATGTCGATTACCATCCTCGGCAACGTAAGAAATATCAAAGCGTTCAGGCAGGTTCATATCGACCTGCAAGGTGCCACATTGCCAGTCGCGCCCGATCGCATCACGCAGCACAAATTCGAGCTTGGGACCGTAAAAAGCGCCCTCGCCCGGAAACACCTGGTACTCGAGCTGCATACTGTCCAGGGCATTGGTCAGCGCACTCTCCAGCTTGTCCCAGACTTCATCCGAGCCGATCCGGTTTTCGGGCCGATCTGAAAACTTGATCACGACATCTTCGAAACCGAAATCCTTGTAGATATCGAGCACCAGCGCAATGACATCGATACATTCCTGCTCCATCTGTTCTTCAGTGCAATAAATATGTGCGTCATCCTGGGTGAAGTGGCGTACCCGCAATAAACCATGCAAGGCACCGGACGGCTCGTAGCGGTGCACCTTGCCAAATTCAGCCATGCGTAATGGCAAGTCACGGTAGCTTTTCAAACCCTGTGCGAACATCAATACGGATCCCGGGCAATTCATCGGTTTTAACGCAAATACCCGCTCATCCTCGGTTTGCGTCGAAAACATATGCTCGCGGTAATTTTCCCAGTGCCCCGAAGTTTCCCACAGGCTGCGATCCATCACGTCCGGCGTGTTGACTTCGATGTAGCCGGCCTCTTCCTGGCGCTTGCGCATATAGTTAATCAGCAGATTGAACAGCGTCCAGCCCCTGGGGTGCCAGAACACCGAACCGGGGGCTTCTTCATGCAGGTGGAACAGCTCGAGCTGGCGTCCCAGTTTGCGATGATCACGCTTCTCGGCTTCCTCGAGTCGGTGCAGGTAAGCCTTGAGCTGCTTCTTGTCGGGCCAGGCGGTGCCGTAGATCCGCTGCAGCATTTCGTTTCTCGAATCGCCGCGCCAGTAGGCACCGGCAACCTTCATCACCTTGAAACCATCACCGAGTTTGCCGGTCGAAGGCAGGTGCGGCCCCCGGCAAACGTCGAACCATTCACCCTGGCGGTAAATCGAAACCTCTTCACCTTCGGGAATGATTTCTTCGATAATTTCAACCTTATAGTCTTCCTCAAGGTCAGCGAAGGTCTGCTTGGCGGTTTCACGATCCATAACTTCACGCTCGATCGGCAGGTCGCGTTTGACAATTTCGTGCATGCGCTTTTCGATCTCGACCAGGTCGTCGGGCGTAAAGGGTTCCTGCCGTGCAAAATCGTAATAAAACCCGTCTTCGATCGCAGGACCGATCGTCACCTGGGTGCCCGGAAAAAGTTCCTGTACGGCCTGGGCCATTACATGAGCAGCATCGTGACGCAGTAATTCGAGTGCCTCGGCATCGCGGTTCGTAACAATCGCGACACTGGCATCCTTCTCGATCATGAAGGCCGCATCGACCAGTTCGCCGTCGACCTTGCCCGCAAGCGTTACGCGCGCGAGTCCGGGACCGATATCGTTGGCAATATCCATTACCGATACCGATTGATCAAAATCGCGTTGGGAACCGTCCGGAAGCGTTATCTGGGGCATGTCTTCTCTCCAGTGGTGACCCCTACCAAAGGCCACTTGATATAAAAATCTGGTAGTCGCGAGTGGATTCGAACCACCGACCCCCACCATGTCAAGGTGGTGCTCTAACCAACTGAGCTACGCGACTATGAAATCAGGCACGCGATTATACGAAATAGGGCTGAATAAACAATAGCCTACAGGCTATTTGGCAAAGAATCCGACCAGGTTGGAAACGCCGCGCGCAAACTCGCTTTCAAGCGGGAATGACAGCATGCCCATGACCGAGTAACCGAGCAACCATGGCATCAGGTAAAAACGGGCCATGAAGAAAAACCAGGCCACGTAAAGCGGTACGAACGGTTGAATCAGGAATGACGGTGTTATCCACTTGAATAATTTAATAATCGGGTTGGTGGACTTGACGAAAAACTTCATGAAAAAGAACGTACTGTCTTCCGGCAAAAAGATGCCCATCGCGAAACGTCCGATCAGCGTCCACATGACGACACCCAGCAGGTAATCGAAGATGACTACCCAGATCGGAAATCCCCCAACCATCATAAAAACACTCCACCAAAAAACATAAGGAAATACGGTGACAGTTTACTTAATTCCCACAAAAAATCAGACATGTTCTTAAAGGAATCAATGAATTAAATAAACTGTCTTCCTAATAAGCTACCTGCTTTCTGTGGCGCGCTGAGCGTTGCAAGAGCAAGGCGTAAGTTTGCGAGATAGCGTGCAGTTTACTTAACGAAAATAAGCGCTTCGAGCAAACTTACAACGCAGCTATTGCGACACTCAGCGCGCCACAAATAAAAAAAGCCGGGGCGGACCCCGGCTTTCAACAAGGTACTGCTTTATTATTAGTGTGAAGAACCGAGTACAGTTTCTCCTGACGGTACTCGAATTTCGTCTACCATCGCCTGGGTTTCGGCATCCGGTTCCGGGGTCATCAGCGATACCACGATCATCAGTATCAGGCTGACGGGCATTCCGATAATTCCAAAACGCAGGTGGTCGATACCAATCCATGGATCCATGCCGCCGAAACGCACCTGGTACAGATACCAGGTACCAGCGAGGAAGCCACCAGCCATACCCGCGATTGCACCCTGGCGGTTCGCTCGTTTCCACCAGATACCCAGTACGATCGGGAAGAATAGACCCGAGCAGGCGAAGTCAAATGCCCAGGCTACCGCCCCCAGAATACTGGTTAGCTTGAGACTCGCAACGAATGCACCCGCGGCACCGATAGCGAGTAACAGTCCGCGTGCCACCAGCAGACGCTTACGGGTTTCGGCTTCGGGGTCGATGATCTTGTAGTAAAGATCGTGCGACAGGGCATTTGCGATTGCGAGCAGCAGGCCATCTGCGGTTGACATCGCGGCGGCCATACCACCAGCGGCCACAAGGCCGGAGATGACATAAGGCAGACCGGCGATTTCTGGCGTCGCCAGCACCACGATATCGCCACGCATAAAGAACTCGTTGAGTTGCAGTATGCCGTCGCTATTGGCATCGATGATTTGCGCAAAACCCACGTTACTCCATTTCTGGATCCACTCGAGTGCCTGCACATCGGCGATAGACTTGCCGATAATACCGGTGGCAAGTTCAGGATCGAGAATCTGCAGCTTGGTGAAAGTCGCAAGTGCGGGTGCGGTGAAGTACAGCAGGAAGATGAACATCAGCGACCATGCCACCGACTGGCGCGCAGCACGTACCGACGGCGTGGTAAAGTAGCGCATCAGGATATGCGGTAGCGATGCGGTACCCAGCATCATACAGGCCACTAGCGTGACGAATTTCCAGCTTGCCATAGCGGAATCACCGGCAGTGGCAAACGGAACCGACAGCGCTTTGAGCCCACCCTTGGCGCCGGCAACGGCGTCCAGGGTTCCGAGACCATGCAAGGCTTCGAGCTCGGTAATACGGGCTACCGCATCACCGTAAACGAATTGCGGGATCAGTCCGAAACCCTGCTTGTTCGACATCCAGAATACCGGTACCAGGTAAGCGATAATCAGCACGATGTACTGGGCCACCTGGGTCCAGGTAACCGCACGCATACCACCCAGCATCGAGCACAGCAGGATACCCAGCAGGCCAAACCACACGCCGACTTCAAATGGAATCTGCAGCGCTCGCGCAGCGATCGTACCGGTTGCGTTTATCTGCGCGGTTACGTAGGTAAACGACGCCACCGCCAGTACGACAACACCCAGGAAGCGCGGCAGGTTACCGCCGTAGCGGGTACCGATAAAGTCCGGCACGGTATAGCAGCCAAACTTGCGCAGGTAGGGAGCCATCAGCGACGCAACCAGGATGTAACCCCCGGTCCAGCCGACAACGAAAGCGAGATAACCGTGTCCACCGAAGTAGATGCCACCAGCCATCGCCACGAACGAGGCACCTGACATCCAGTCTGCGGCCGTCGCCATACCGTTGAATACTGCGGGAACCTGTCGCCCGGCCACATAATAGGCGTCAACCGCCATGGTCCTCGACAGGAAGCCGATACCGGCATAGATCACGATGGTAAAGGCAACAAAGAGGATACCGATGGTATCAGCACCGACGCCCATCTGTTCCAGGATTGCCATGAGAAGCACGAATACCAGGAAACCCCCGGTATACAGGCCATATATTTTCGGCAGATTTTCTATAAAAGTGCTGCCAGCCATTTTCTGAGCCATGGTCTAATCCTCCTCTGCTAAGCCGCAGTCGCGGTCGATTCTATCCTGGGCCTTGACGAACCAGAACAACGTGATCACGAATACGACTTCAGAACCCTGGGCGGCCATGTAGAAGCCCAAAGGCCATCCAAAAAATGTTACCGCGTTGAGGCTTGAAGCGAACCAGTGAACGACAAAAGAGAAGATAAACCAGATAGTGAGCGTAACGATCATCAGCGACTTTGTTCTGCGCCAATGCTCAACTCGTTTCGATGTATCCATCATGTCCCCCTAATTTTAATCAGGTTAAACTACGTCAGCGTTTGGTTGTGCGTACGCTTTATTTTTTTAACGCCAGCCTAATATGCCCAGAAATCATGGTATTTGCCAGACAAAAACCCTAGTATTAGCGCTTAGTTACGCCAATTTGGTGCAAATTTTTCTAGCTTAAGCAAAATGCTGTTACATTTGGTAACAAATTAGATCAAATTCATTGAAATCGCTCGAGACCGTCAAAACCCTTGTCAAGCCCCTTTTTACCCGCAGCTACTGGCAGATGGTAGGTGACTATGTCGGCATCGGCAAACACAGGAAAGCTGAACTCGTAACAGACAGAGATTCACTCTCGTCTTTCCTCAACACGCGTGCGAGCCATGTGGCACAGACATCTTTATACGGATACCTACGCACCCGCGCCGGTACCCGTTTCCCGGAAATGTTCGAAAATCCTGATATTCTGACGTCAATCAATATCGCCAAGTGGCATATCTGGCTGGCCTGTCTTTCGGACCTTACCGTCTTCACCGGTCACCACCTGTACCAGTCAGGAGAGATTGACGAGTCCGATCTAAAGGAGTTGATGCAAGCGGCGCTTGAACAGGTGCTTGACGAAATCGGTGCGCCCGAGGAAGCCGGCCCAGATTTTGACGCTGCCACGGAAAAGGTTGTTCAACGCATTGTCACCTGCGACTGGAAACTGGAACGCGACGACGATACCGTTTTCAGCCAGAGCCCCGAGGCATTATTTTACTGGGCACCCATTGCCGATGAGTTAAAAGAGCTCGACGAATCCATCGTAAAAAATTCGATTCGATATCGCTGGATCGAAATACGCCGCAGCTTACGCAAGCTGCTCGACTGCAAGACGCTGGTCGAAACTTTGCGCGCCGCGGAACTTTAGCGCAAGCCCGCCAGGGCCTGTTGCATTGAATGCGAAAGGCTGGTTTTCTGAGTGCCTTCGCTATCGAAGTTTTCCG
>Ga0224508_10001722_pt1 | contig 19401 bp, 12 predicted proteins | sample SF_Jan12_sed_USG_4_FD_170157 | JGI IMG/M metagenome (GOLD analysis project Ga0224508, IMG submission 170157) | Sediment microbial communities from San Francisco Bay, California, United States - SF_Jan12_sed_USGS_21 | ecosystem: Environmental > Aquatic > Marine > Sediment | place: USA... | reverse complement strand
GACTGCCGGGTGGCGAAAGCCGCGCCTTCAGCAGCACGGGTACTTCGATGTAGTTCAGCTTGAACGTCAGGTCGATGCCTGGCTCTGAGAAGCTCGCGCCCTTCTGAGAATACAGTAGTTCGGGTTGCACGGAGAGTACGCCTCCAAGCCCGAATTCGATGAAAGGTCCGAGAGCTAATGCGGAGCGTGTATCGGTAGACAGCGACGAGCCAGCTTCGTCGATCGACAGGTCGGCAATGTTGACGCCGGCTTTCAAGCCGATAGTTATGCCTTGCGCGTCCAGTTGGGCGGGTCCCAGCACGAACGCCAGCGCCAGTCCGAGCCCTATGAGTCTGCGATGCATCGTATCCTCCAGGTAAGGCATCGAAGAAGGGTCCGTGAACAGTTAATGGATAACATTAGCGAAATATCTTGATTATCAACAGCCGCACGGGCATCTTCCGGTTCAACTCCTCTATCGTCATAACTGGAAATGGACGCACTGCCTAATTAGGATATGTACGTCTGTCTATTCTGGTTACAATGCGCGCCCACTCCTTTCGTTCGTCTCGAGGCCGGATGCCCGAACTACTGGAGCGTCTCACCGCAGCGCTTGCAGGCCGCTACGCCGTCGATCGAGAGATCGGCCGTGGCGGCATGGCCACGGTCTACCTAGCTGGTGACCTGAAGCACAACCGTCACGTGGCGATCAAACTCCTGCATCCCGAGCTCGCAGCCGTCATCGGGGCAGAGAGGTTCCTCAAAGAGATCGAGATCGCAGCGAGTCTCACGCACCCGCACATCCTGCCGCTGCACGACTCTGGACAGATCGACGGGCTCGTCTACTACGTCATGCCATACGTGGACGGCGAGTCGCTCCGCGACAGGCTGGACCGGGTAACGCAATTGTCTCTCGAGGACACGATTCGATTCACAGGTGAAGTGGCGGACGGGTTGCAGTACGCACACTCGAAAAACGTAGTGCATCGCGACATCAAGCCGGAGAACATCATGCTTTCGGGCGGTCACGCCCTCGTGGCCGACTTCGGGATCGCGCGGGCCGTGACCGAGGCAGGCGGATCGCGGCTTACGGAGACCGGCCTGTCGCTGGGGACGCCGCATTACATGAGCCCGGAGCAGGCGAGCGGATCGCGTGATGTGGACGGGCGGAGCGACATCTATTCGCTGGGGTGTGTCACCTACGAGATGCTGGTGGGGGAGCCGCCGTACACAGGGCCGAACGCGCAGGCCATCATTGCAAAGATTCTGACGGAACCCCTTCCCAGTGTGCGGAGGGACCGTCAGACGGTTCCACCGGCCATGGAAGAAGCGGTCCACAAGGCGCTGGCCAGGCTCCCGGCGGACAGGTTCGCCACTGCTGATCAGTTCAGCGGTGCGCTGAGGCAGTCGCTGAGTTCTTCTGTCTCGGGAGTCCCGTCTGCGGCGGCAGTCGGCGGGCCCGGGGATCGCATCTGGAAGACCATCGCGATCGCGGCGTCCATCGTAGCGCTCGGGGCGGTCGCACTCTGGGCTCCGTGGTGGGGAGACAACACGTCGGCCCCGACGTCGGCCCGTTTCCTTTCCGTGTCGATCGATCCGCTGGCGGTGACCGATCACACTGCCGGCTCGGCGGTCGCGCTCTCCCCTGATGGCTCGCTGCTGGCATACGTGTCCGGCGATGGCGGGATGGGCCAGATTTACCTGCGTCCCCTGGGAGCGTTGACGGCTACACCGCTGGCGGGCGCGGAAAACGCTAACAGCCCGTTCTTCTCGCCAGACGGTGAATGGTTGGGGTTCGTGGCCGACAACATGCTCACGAAGGTGCGCCTGTCAGACGGCACGCGCGTCACGATCTGCGAGGCTTCGATGATGCACGGAGCCAGTTGGGGAACCGACGGCACGATCGTGTTCGGGGCAACGGAAGAGAACGGGTTTGGCCTGTCGCGGGTGTCGGCGAACGGCGGAATGCCGGAGACCCTGCTTACTCCAGGCGGCCCCGGTGAGGTCTACCTGCTCTATCCCGAGCGGCTTCCCGATGGGGACGGCGTTCTGTTTGCTCCGACGACCGGCACCGGTCAGGCGTTGAACATCTCGGTCCTCTCCTTGAGCACCGGCGAGCGAAAGTCCATCATCGAAGGCGGCGGCAACGCCAGGTATCTGCCCTCCGGCCACCTGGTGTTCGCGCAATCCGATGGACTGTACGCCGTGCGATTCGACGCCGCGGCTCGAGCCGCCATCGGATCTCCCGTCAGGATCGTGCAGGACGCGATGGTGGGCGCCGGGGACCCGTCCCTCGCTCATTTCGACGTGTCACCCGATGGCACGTTGGTATACCTGGCGAACGGGGGAGCGGGGGCGTTCGGGGAGCAACTGGTTTGGGTGGATCGTGGAGGTGCGATCGAGGCCCTTCCGACGCCGGCCGATTACCCTGGCGGGGGGCGCGCGGGAAGCATCGGGATCATGGGACCGAGGCTGTCTCCCGGCGGGGACCGTGTGGTGTTCTGGGGCACCGGTAGGAGCACGGATGCCGCTTCCTTGGGCTACACAGGCAGTGTATGGCTGTACGATCTGGCGCGCGGCACGCTCGCGCAGTTCACATCCGACTCCATGCAGAACTTCTGGTCCATCTGGACGCCGGACGGTCGGCAGGTGGTGTCTACGGGCGGAGGAGAGGCGGCGACAGGGCTTTCCGTCTCGCTCTTCTCCCGGCCAGCTGATGGGGTCAGTGCTCCGGTGCCGTTGACGAACCCGGCCGGCTTTCAGTGGCAGCAGCCGTACTCTTTCACGGAGGACGGAACGCTGCTCTTGTTTCAGCAGAGCGAGGGCGGCGTCAACCACGACATCTGGGTCCTGCCACAGGACGGGGCGGATGCGTGGCCCTTCCTCGCCACTCCGGCGGAGGAATTTCATCCGGCCGTGTCCCCAGATGGGCGCTGGCTCGCCTACGTGTCGAACGTGTCTGGAAGGGAAGAAGTCTACGTGGCGGACTTCCCCGGCGGCCGCAATCGTTGGCTCGTCTCCGTCGGGGGCGGGACCGAACCAGCCTGGGCGCCCGGGGGACAGGAACTCACGTATCTCAGGGCCATGGCCACCGAAAGTCAGGTGGCGATGTTTGCCGTCAGCGTCGACGGGCGTGCGGAGATTGAGCTCGGTCGTCCGGAAGAGTTGTTCCGTGGACCGTTTACCATCTCGGTGCCGTTTGGACGAAATTACGACGTGTCGCCCGACGGGCAGCGCTTTCTCATGGTACGACGCCCCGAGCAAAGCCAAGCGCTGGAACGCTTGACAGTAGTGCTCAATTGGACCGACGAGATGAGGAACCGGCTCGAGCAGTAGGCCCGTCCCTCCCAGCAATAAGTACCCGGCTTGACGAAGCCTGCCGCGATCACCCGTTGCACAGCAACAATTTGGCATCCCGACATCGCGCGGTGTATGCTAACGATATTCAGATTGGCTTATCTGGTTGCTCTGGCGGACCATCCTGGCTGGGTCGGATGACAGGTTCACGCTACCAGCAGTTCTTCGCTGAGATGAAACGCCGACGGGTGTTCCGCGTGATCGCGGTCTACGGCATCGTCGGATTCGTGCTGATCCAGATCATGGAGCTGGCCGTCCCGGCCCTGCTGCTTCCCGACTGGACCTATCGGTTCGTGGCGTTGCTTCTGCTCGTTGGATTCCCGGTGTCGATCGTGCTGGCGTGGGCCTTCGAGGTGACCCCTGCGGGCGTGGTGCGCACCACGGAGGCCGCGCCGGGCGAGCTGTCGGAGATCATGGCGGCGCCGGCGTCCCACCACTGGCCGGGAGTGCTGCTGGCGGCCGTCGGCGTGACCGCGCTTGTCGCTGGGTCGTGGTATGCGGGGAGGCAGTCGGCCCCCGCGGCGGAGTTTGGCGTGGCGGCAGGCCTCGTCACCGGCGTTCGCCTCGCGTATGTCGATCTCGCGGATGATCCACGACCGTCAATCGCCGTGCTCCCGTTCGCCGACATGAGCCCCGAGAGCGACCAGGAGTACTTCAGCGACGGGATGACCGAGGAGATCATCAACGTGCTGGCGCAGGTGCGTGACCTTAGGGTAGCGGCGCGCACCTCGACCTTCGCCTTGAAGGACAGCGAGCTGACGGCCGTCCAATTGGGGGACACACTGCACGTGGGCTTCCTGGTCGAGGGAAGCGTTCGCAAAGCGGGCGACCAGGTGCGGATCACGGCCCAGTTGATTGATTCGTCCGACGGCTCCCACCTGTGGAGCCACCAATACGACCGTCCGCTCAACGACGTGTTTCAGATCCAAACGGAAATCGCGGAGGCAATCGCGGAAGCGCTCACGGTTCCGTTAGGCCTGAACGATCCGGCGGATCTCGTGACGCCTACCGCAGACCTCGAGGCCTACGACCTCTATCTCGCGGGGCGAGCGCGCCTGCGAGAACGAGGCAGTGGCGTGTTTGAAGCGATCGAGCTGTTCAAGGCCGCGGTGGCCCGAGACTCGGCCTGGGCACCTGCCTGGGCGGGCCTGGGCAACGCGATGTCGATCAGCCACTGGTATGGATACTCGTCTGACTCAGCTTACATCGCCCAGACACTAGCCGCGGCGGAGCCGATCGTGCTCCGCGCGCTCGAGCTGGATCCACGCCACCCGACCGCCCTCGTCGCTCTCGGCAGCATACACAGGGATCGCCTGGAGTGGAACGAAGCGGAGGCGGCGTATCATCAGGCCCTGGTTCTGGACCCGGACAACGCCGAGGCTCATCAGCAGTATGCGGAGTGGTTGCTCAAGAGGGGGCGCATCTCGGAGGCCCTTCAGTCAGTCGATCGGGCGGTGGAGCTCGATCCGGCACCTGTTCGAGTCCATCTTCTCGCGTATATCCTCGAGTTCGACGATCGGTGGGACGAGGTCGAAGAGGTCCTGGCATGGGCCGTCGCGAGGGGCATGAACGAGAAATATCGCCAAATTGAAGAACAGATGAGACGCGTCCCCAATCGCAGGGCGTTCAGCGAGGGACGTTACGAGGACTTGGTGTTCCCTTCTGCCACGCCGGCAGACGGGGAAGACATCCGTGCCTTCGTGCAGGCGTTGAGGACCGCTAACTATGATGCGGTACCCTACGCGATGCGCGATGGCCTCAGCATCTGGGATCTGGTGCAGCTCCAGCAACCAGATCTGGCCGTGGGCGCTTTTCGGGCCGTGTGGAAGGAAAACTTCCGGAGTTCAGAGTTCGTCTGGCGCACGATCTATGATGAAATCAGGGCCGACGACCGAATCCGGTCACTGTTGGAGTCGAGGGGACTGGAAGACGTGACTGTTCAACGCACGCCGATCGGCGAGCGCGTACGGCCGGCAATCCTGCGGCAGGGTGGAGGAGCCGAACCAGCTACCTAGGGTCGCGCGTCAGCCCAGAACCAGAACCGCGATTCCAACCAGCACCACCCCGTGCAGAAGCTGGTCTGCACCCAGCGCCCACCAGAAGGGATCCGAACCAGGATCAGTGAGAACCGGCACGCGCAAGCCGAGGCGGGCCCGGGCGGCGTCGATCGCGAAGTGAGCCACCAGCTGCACACCGGTCGCCAGCGCGAGGACGGAAACGGGTGGACGGATCACGATCAACAGCGCGAACCCGACCAGCACGGCATGCGTGGCCGCGTGGGCAACGATTGGCCCCAGGGGACCGCCCGTAGCTTTTGCCCGCTGCATGCGCGCGGTCGCCAGCGGGGTGAAGTCTCCCAGGGTGTGGGCAATCAGCAAAGCTATCAGGAGCCATGCAGCCGTCGGGCTCATTCGGCACCCGCCGGAGCCATGATTTCCGGGTTCGGAGCGACGTTCTCAAGAAAGGACTGCCGGAATTTCTCGTCTTCGATCCAGCTCGCGGTCTCTCGGATGATCTCACGCGCTCGTTCTCGCGCCGCCTCGGCTTCTTCAGGACGCCCCAAGGCTGCCAGCACTCGCGAGCGGATGTAGTAGACGACCTCGTCGGGCCCCTGGATGTCGCCGTGCTGCTCCAACAGCTCCAGCGCACGTTCCGAATCGTGGTCGGCCGCCTTCGGATCGTCGGCCTCCAGCGCCAGCTCCGCGAGGCGGGTGAGGCCGAGCACCTCGATATGAATGAGACCGCTGCGGGAAGCGACGTCGCGCGCCCGCTGTGTTGCATCCCGCGCGCGCGGGCCGGATTCCAATTCGCCGAGCGCCAGCCAGACACGGGCTTCGAGCGTCGATCTGTTGAGCGCCGGCACCACTTCAACCAGTTCGAGCAGAAGCTCCTTCGCTTCCTCGATCCGGCCCGCGGCCCCGATGGCGATCGCCCGGGCCAGCGAGGCGGCCGCCAGCGCGCTTCGTGAGCCGCAGCTCCTAGCCATTTTTTCGGCATGCCGCGCCGTCTCTTCCGCTTCCGTGTAGCGGCCGAGCCAGCGGAATGCCGAGGCGCGGTTGGCGAGTGCGAGTGCCTGGCGCGGTCGGTGGTTGATCTCGGCGTAGATGCCCAGCGCCTGGTCGAAGTAGTCGAGCGCACGGGTGAAATTGCCGAAGTCGACTTCGGCCAGACCGAGACTGCGGAGGATCTCGGCCTCACCCAGCCGGTCGCCGGCTCGTCGTTCGAGCGGGAGGGCCGCGCGATAGTAGTTCAGCGCCTCTTCGTACGAACCCCACAGGTGCGCCACCCGTCCGAGAAGTGCCAGCACATCAGCTTCCGCGGATTCGTCGCCCAGCTCCCGAAACGGCTCGAGTGCCGTTTCGCCGAGCGTTCGTGCCTCGTCCAGCTGGCCGATGTCGAGGAATCGGCGGGCGCGCCGAAAGGTCGCCTCGATGGCGGTTGGTTGATGGCTCTCGGCGTCTGCGAGAGCCGCCAGACGATCGATGGCGGCGAGGCGCGTGGTATCATTGCCGACGGCCGTCGCGATGTCCTCCGCCCGACAGTGGAGCCTGACTTTGTCTTCCAGTTCTTCTGCCAGGGAGAGCGCCCGGTCGATCAGGCCCTCCGCGTCGAGAGGCGCTCCGCGCTCCCACGCGTTGACGATTGCCCGCTCCAGATGTGGTAGGGCGCGGGCGGGCTCGGTTGAGCGCTCGAAGTGGTAGGCGACCCAGCCGTCATACTCTGCGTCGTCAGGGGCCAGGTGGCTCTCGAGCCAGACCGCGACGCTGCCGTGAAGTTCCGCCCGCACACCGCGCAGCAGTCCGTCGTACGCCACTTCCTGCAACAGGAGATGTTCAAACGAATACTCGGTATCCCCCGCCAACGTTGAGTCCGGGTGGGCGCGCACGAGTGTCCCCTTCATCAGGTCGCTGAGCTCCCGATCCACGGATCGTTGTGCCAGTGCCTCGCCGACGACCCCGGACCAGAAGCGGCGGCCGACGATCGCCGCGTACTGGAGCACTTTCTTGGCGGACGGGTCGAGGCCGTCGATCCGGGTCGTGATCAGGCTGTCAATCGAGTCGGGGATGGCGAACTCGCGGTAATCGTCCGCAGCACGCCACACGGCATCCTCCTGTGTAATCACCTCACCGCCGGTCAGCGCCTTGAGAATCTCCTCGACGAACAGCGGATTGCCGCCCGATCGAGCATGGATCATCTCCAGAAAACCATCGGGTATCTCGTGCTCGACGAGAACCCCATCGATCAACTTCGTCGTCTCGACCGGCGTGAGCGGAGCGAGTTCGATACGTGCAGCGACGCTGTCGATGAGATCTGCCACGACCTGCTCGGACGGAAGCGGGGGGCGCGTGATGAGCACGAGCAGGAACGGACCTCGCAGCGTCAACGCTGACACTGAGCCAAGAAAATCGAGCGTGGTCCTGTCCGCCCAGTGCAGGTCTTCGAGCACGAGAAGTGTCGGCTCCCGAACGCCCTGCTCCAGGGCCCGGACCACGGCACTCACCATTCGGTCATGACGCTCGCCGGGAGGGAGACCCTCGAGTCGCTCGAGGTCGGCCACGGGGCTGCCCAGGACCGCGCCCAGGCCGGCTCGCTCGTCCTCCGACCACGGGTCGGCGGCTCGCGCCGCGATCGCGTCCACGGCTTCAGGGGCCGACCGCTCGCCGCCCACATCGTGCAGATGGCGGATCAGCTCCGCGATCGGCTCCCACGGGGTCGAGCCGGCGTACGGATGTGAGCGGCCGCGGACTACTGCGGTGTCGGCCAGACCCTCGGCGATCGCGAGCTCCGCGACCAGGCGGGACTTGCCGATCCCGGCCGCGCCGAGCACCAGGCAGGTCTGCGGATCCCCGGCGGCGGCCTGGCGCCAGAGCGCGCGGAGCTGTTCCAGCTCGGCCGCCCGACCTACGAGTGGTATGTCGCGCTCGGCGAAGCCGCGCACCTGGCCACGCACGTCGCTGATCCCCGTCACTGGCCGGGCGGCGACCAGCTCTGTGCGTCCTTTGACCTGGAGGACCTGTTCGTCGCCGAACTCGAACAGGTGGCGGGTCTGCTCATAGGTCGCCTCCCCTACCAGGATGCCGCCGGGCTCACAAATGCCCTGGAGGCGAGCCGCCACGTTCACCGTGTCGCCGACCGCGGTGTAATTCCAGGCGCCGCCGCTCGAGAACATGCCGGTGACGACCGCTCCCGTGTTGATGCCGATGCTGAGGCGGGGCCGATATTCTCCGACGCCGACCGACGCCGCATGGCCGATGATCGCTTCCTCGTCGAACGCGGCGTGGATGTCGAGTGCGGCCCGCACGGCTCGTTCCGGCTCGTTCTCGTACGCGACCGGGGCGCCGAACAGGGCCATCACGCAATCGCCGATGAATTTGTCCACGAAGCCACCCCACCGAATCACGGCTTCACAGATCGGATCGAGCCAGGTCGTGATGAGGGCGTGCACCTGCTCCGCATCCAGCTTTTCCGTGAGACTGGTGAAGCCGGACATATCGGCGAACAGGACCGTGATGATTCGGCGCTCGGCGGTCGTCGTGCCCAGGTGCGCGCCGCAGTAGTGGCAGAAACGCCCCTGGGTCGAATTCATCTCGGTACAAACCGGGCAACTGACGGTCGGATCAGCGGGCATGGCCGGCTCCGTCCCACGATTGGGTGGGGTAGGTACAAAACAAAGCGCGCGGAGCGACGTGTATCGCTCCGCGCGCGGGTACTACTACCGGCGTGCGCTTAGTTGGCTTTGCGAGCCACCTTACGAGCCGACAGCTTTCTCGGCATGGTCCGCTCTGCCAACTCTTCGGCACTGAGCTCGATGGCGCTCGCGTCTTTGCCCGTGGCGCCTTTGATCTGTGCCTTCTGCTCGTCGGTGAGAACGATCCTGATCGGCTGGTCTGACACGTTGTGCCTCCCTGAGTCTGTGTGGTGTCGGGGTCGTTCCCCCGCTCTGACGGTGAGAAAGATACCCGGAACGACTCGGGGGTAGGTAGGATGACTCTCACGCCGTCGAAGTCCGATTCATACGCCGGACCCGTGACGAATCCCCATGGTGCCGGTGAGCTATCTGCTCCAAGAAGTGTGTGACGTTGGTCACATTCGACAGAGACCCCCGGTGGCCGCTCTCCATCAATCGTCCCGTAGTACGAGAGCGGACAGAGGTACCCGGATGACGCGGCCCTCATCGGCCTCGAGCAGCTCGCTGTCCATGAGCTCCGCCAGCAAACGGGTGACGACCTCACGACTCGATCCGATCCGCTGCGCCAGCTCCTGATGGGTGGGCCGGGTAAATAACACCTCGGTCCCTCCGGGCTCCTGCTCGCCCTCGGCCTCCGCGATTTCCAATAGCGTGAGCAGTAGCCGGTCCTTGGCGCTCAGCAGGGCGTGCTCGCCGATCTTCTGACACAAGTCGCGGATTTTCGCCGTCAGGTCCTGAACGAAGGCAGCCCGCGTTTCGGGAGAGCTGCCGGTCCAGCGAATGAACGCCTTGCCGTTGAACTTGGCGATCGTCGACTTCTCGACTGTCACGGCGCTGGCAAGCTGGGCGCCGCCGTCGACCGCCGAAGTGAGCCCGAACATGCCGCCCGGGCCGAGAAGCGAGACGATGACTTCCCGCCCCTCGTCGTTGGTGAGAGTGATCTTCATCCGACCACTGAGGACAAGAAAAACTGACGCAGCTGGGTCACCCCTGTAAGTGAGGATGTTGTTCTTCGGATAGTCGTGGCACAGGGCCATCGCGGCGAGCGTCTGGAGTTCCGCATCTCCGACGTCCTCGAAGAACGCGAACTCCCTGAACGTGTCCGCCAGGTCCTCGGGCCGCCGCCTGCTTCTCAGAGCCATAGATCCATCCGAACGGTTTGGCGCCACAGGCGTGCGATCGCGTGCGCCACCGTGACCCGGCGAGTCACGACTTTGGCGACCCCTGTCGTTCCCGGCGCTGGTTGCCATTCACCCGACGGAATATACGCGATCGTTTCTACCGTGCCGTCTTCCGCGGCCGGGGCGACGGAGGCTACGGTCGTTTGGAATTCCAGATCCGGCCGGGTAAGCAGGCGCAATCTCGCCGGCTGGCCGACGTCCAGTTCGCCCGCACGCTTGAGGGGCACCCGGATGCGCGCCAGGCGACCGTCGAGCGAAGCGATCAGCGCCAACTCCTCTCCCTCGACCAGGCGGTCGCCCAGCCGTTCCTGCAGCCGGTAGCCGAGCACGATACCTCCGCTCGGTGCCCGCACGATGAGCCGCGCACGCCGGGCCCGCAGGACCTCCAGTTCGCCGTTCGTCTCGACCAGCGTCGCGCTCGCATCTGCAGCCGCGGTGAGGTCTCCCCGGGTCTCGGCCTGAGCCCGCCGCACGGCGAGCCGGCGTGCCTCGCCTTGCCGCTCGAGGAACCCGGACTCGAGGGTGGGATTCCACAGAATTGCCAGGGGCGCCCCGGCGGCAACCGTATCGCCTTCCGCCACCAGGAATCGATCCAGGATTCCGTCCACCTGGACCCGAACCGGAGCGGGCGGAGCCGCCTCGACGGTGAACTCGCCGCGAGCCCGATACGTCCAGGGGAGCAGGAACGGGAGCGCGATTACCACCACAACGGCGATCGCCAGGATCCCCGCGCGCGGCCCGCTCAGGAATCCGGCCTTCCAGTAGGTCGTCGCGGCGACCGCCAGCGATCGGGACCGGCCCGCATACTTCCGCAACATCCTGACCGCGATGAACGCCACGATCACCCAGATCCACGGTCCGATGAAGCGACCGAAAATGAGGACCAGCCACAGGAAGCCTACGATGGATATGAAAACGCTGTACACCGACGCCAGGGCTCCGTATACGACGAAGATGTTGCGCTCGCGCGGCGTCACGTTCGGTTCCTTCGCGTCAACCGCCAGGACATGACGCTTGAACAACCAGCCCCAGTACTTGAAGGACGCGCCGCGAAGGTTCGGGATCTCGAGCCAGTCTGCCAGCGCGTAGTAACCGTCGAGCGGGATCAGCGGATTCATGTTGGAGAAGATCGACGATAACCCTCCAGTGAGGAACGTCAGGAAGGCCACCCAGTTGACGAAGGTTCCGGGCTCGGTCAGGGCCCACACGACGCCCGCCACCGTGGCCAGCATCAGCTCGATCCACGGACCTCCGAAGGTGGTCCACAGCCGGTGCGCGCGCTTCTGAAACGTCCACGCGTCGCTGGTATCGCAATAGAAGGCGGGCGAGAAGTAGAAGAGCATGGCCCCCCAATCGCGAACTTCGCCGCCGTGCGCCTTCGTCGTCAGACCATGCCCGAGTTCATGAATGATCGTGATGATCGTCGTGATGACGATCAGCAGGACGATGTCCCAGGGACTGATCCCGTTCAACGTGTAGAGGGCGATCGTCCCTTGCGCGAATTCCTGCCACTTCACTGTCGTGATGATCAGGTAGGTGGCGAAGAACAGCATCGACACGGCCACGAAGCCCGGCGTCCACATCCAGCGCAGGGCGTGCTGCATGCGACCGAACACTCGGTCCGGATTGCCATACGAAAACTCGAGGCGGAGTATCGAGGACTGCGCGCGTTGCTTGCTGCGGATCTTTCGCTTCCGGCGAAGTCGTTCCTGGAGCATCAGGTGCTGCTCGGCGGGGGATCGCTCGACGATGCCCATTCGCTTCAGCTTCTGGGCGAAATCGGCCACGACCCCGGCAGCCGGGCGACCACCCAGCGTCTCGGCGGCCGCGTCGGCGATCTCGTCGGGAGTCCTCTCGCCATCCATCAGCCGCATCAGGGTTACGACCGTCGGCTCGAACTGGAAGTACTTGTTCTCCGTCGGTTCGCGGACGACGTAGTGGACCACGCCCTTGACTTCACGCCGGACGATCTTGACCTCCGGGTGAAGCTTCGGCCGCGAAGCGAGCGCCGTCGTCATGGGGTGACGGCCTCCGGCTCTTCTGGTAGTTCTTCCTGCAGCTCGGCCACGACCGAGGCACCGGGACGGAACCCGCCAACTTCAGACAGCTCCACGATCACCTCGCGCGTACCACTGCCCGGATCGATGGTCGGGCCGACGATGATCACGTTCGCGGTGCCCGTCATTCCATCGGTCGCGGTGATCATCACCGGGGCGCCGACACCGAAAGAGGCAACTTCAGACTCCGGTACCAGGAGGCGGGCCCGCAGTGGCGCCATCGCCGTGACCCGAAATAGCGGCGTCTCGTCGTCTACGATGTCCCCCACCCGCACGTAGCGCCTGGATACGACGCCTGCGAAGGGGGCCCTGATCTGGGTGCGCGATAGATTCAGCCGCGCCTGCTTGATGGCCGCCTCCGCGGTCCGGCTCTCATAGACTGCCTGGTCATGCTCCGCTTCGGACACGGCGCCCGATTCCCTGAGCTCCTCGACGCGGCGAAGGGTCGCGGCGGCGACTTCGGCTTCCGGCTCCGCAGCCTCGACGTACAGACGCGCGTCGGAGTTTTCGAGGGTGGCAAGCAGCTGTCCCGTCTGCACCCTGTCGCCGACCTCGACCCGGATCGCGGTGATCGGGATGCCTCCTCCCGCCGTCTCCTCGATCATCAGCCGATTATAGAGATCGGCGTCTCGTTCGGAGTAGAGATTTGTCCGAAAGCTCCGATGATCGTCCGCCTCGGCAGCGGCGATCGCGACGCCGGGCCGGGACTCGTTGATCGATGCCTCCGCCGGATCGGAGTGGATCTGTTCAGCGCAGCCCATCGCCAGGGTTCCGCCAAGCAGGCCTATCCATCTGGCTGTCGTGCTCTTGCTCATGGTCGCTCTCTACCGCCAGAAGCGGATTTGCATCCATTCCACGAGGGGACGGATGATGATCCAACCGAGCGGACGGCGATCTCCGACGATCTTCGCCCGCGCCTGCATCCCCGGACGCAGAAGCTCCCTCGAATTGTCGATTCCGGCCCGCACGACGAAGGTGGGTTCGGCGTCGCCTTCACCGGCTTCGGCCTGCGGCGCGATCTCTGTTACCTCGCCTATAAACGTGTGCTCGGGGCGGGCCTCCACCTTCAGCCTCACCTGTTGGCCGACTCGCACCCGGTCGATGTGTCTCTGCGGGACGAGGGCCTCCAGCTCCAGATCGTCCGTGCGGCCCACCAGGACGAATGTCTCTCCCGCATCCAGCCACTCCCCGACGCGTTCCCAGGGCCTCATCGTCAACACGACCCCGGCCACCGGCGCCCGCAGTTGCGTGCGCTCGAGCTGATCGGTGAGCAGGGCAACGCGGCCGGCGAGCTCATCGGCCGTGATCTCAGCCATCCTGGTGCCTGACACATCGCCGCGGGCCTGGGCCGACGCGGCGGAGCGGACTGCGGTGGCATGGTTCGCCTGGGCCTCGCCGAGGCTGATACTCAGGGCGTCGTCGCGCAGCACGGCGAGGACCTGACCCTGGACGAGCTGATCCCCTTCCTCGACCAGGACCTGCGTCACCAGGCCTGCTACCGTGGCTCGGAGGGGCATGCGGCCACCCGGCAGTAGCTCCGCTTCCGGCGCGCCGGTGCGCTGCTTCCACGGAAACAGCACAACGGCGAGAAAGATCAACACGGGGAGGCCGTATCGGGTGAGGAGATTACGGCGCGTCATGCCGGCAAACCGTTTGCGCCGGGCAGCGACCGGCTGAAGGAAGCCGATGAGAGGGACCTGGCTGTAGAGCTCCGCGTTTCTGAGCGCCACCGAAACCTGGTTGGCCAGCAGCTCGGCCGCCTCGAGCCCGCTCTCGCCCAGGAAGGCCGGAGAGGACGACTCCATATAGAAGGCCCCGAGGCGGCCCTCCTCGTCTTTCAGGGGGATGAGACACAGCGAGCGCACGCCGGTCCGGTCCATGTACTCGCCAAAAGCGTTGCGGAAGCCGGTCGCTTCTTCCGTATCGGCCGTGATGTCCTCCACGTACGAGGCCTCATCGCGCTCGACCAGCCAGTTGATGAGCCGGCCGAGCGCCTGGGTGTCCTCGGACTTGAGGTCAACGTGCTCCTGGCCCGAGACGGCCTTCACGATCGGTTGCCCGCGTTCATCGAGCGCGATCACCGCCCGGTCGTAGGCAAGCGCCTGGCTGGCCAGATTCACGACGGAGAGGACGAGTCGATCGACCTCGAGCGTGGCGTTTATCTCACGACTGATTCCGAGCAGGGCATGCAGGTTACGTGCTCTCTTCTCCGCGTCGTGGAGCTGCGCGTTGTGAAGAGCGAGGCCCGCGGTGGAAGCAAGCGCCTGCAACAGATCCCTGTCGCCCTCGCCAAACAGGCCATCCCCGGACCGCTTGTTGAGGAGCTGGAACACGCCGAGCACTTCGCCCTTGGCAAGCAGAGGGGCGGCGACCATGGAATGCGTGGCGAAACCGGTTGCCTCATCGACCTGGTGAACGAACCGAGGATCGTCGCGCGCGTCCGCCACCAGCTCCGGCTCGCCGCGTTGCCCCACGTCGCCGACGATGCCGGCTCCCCAGGGAAGCTCCATCCCCTGGATGCGGTCGCTCACGGGTCCGCGGGCGATCTTGCACACAAGGGTGTTGCCGTGCCTCAGCCAGATCGACCCGGCTTCGGCGTCAAGATTCTCGACCACCCGGTCGAACACGCGGGGAAGCAACTCGTCCAGTTCGAGTGTCGAGTTGAACTCGAGACTGGCTTCGTGGAGCAGGCGAAGGTGCCCGGAATCGAGGGTCATAGGAGCGGGCCCGCTATCGGCCGACCACCGGATATTCGCGGGTTGTGACCGCGATCAGGTTGCAGCACGAGGTGCTCCTATTATGGCAGTTGGACCGGCGCGTCCCATCCCTACATTCTGAAGAACCTGCAGAAAACAAGGCTCCCTAAGCAAGTTGGTTGCGGGTGATTGCTGCGATAACGGTTTGTATGTCGGGCAGTTACGAGCCACCGAGGGACCGCGAGAAATCGACCCCGAATGCAAACAGAGCCCGCCGTGCGTACTATCCCCGCCATGAATGCCAAGGTCGCGGGAATCTCCACCGCCATCGCCGTCGCCGTCTCGTTCGCCGGGGCCTGTGCGCCGGCGGCCACCCAAACATCCGGTCCCTCAAACGCCGATCTGGCAGCGGCTGCGCTCGCCGATAGTGTGCGGAACAGCTACACCCAGGCTGACATCGATTTCATGGCCGGGATGATTCAGCATCACGCTCAGGCGCTCGTGATGGCGCGGATGGCCCCGACCCACGGCGCGAGCGGACCGCTCGGCATCATGGCTGCGCGGATCATCAACGCCCAGAACGACGAGATCGCCCTGATGGAACGCTGGCTCGACGATCGAGGCGAGCCGGTGCCGGATGCCGGGATGGACATGGGAATGATGATGCCGGGCATGCTGACGGGTGCGCAGCTCGAGGCACTCGACGCAGCCCGTGGCACGGAGTTCGACCGCCTCTTCCTCACGTACATGATCCAACACCATCAGGGCGCCGTGACGATGGTGTCGGAGCTGTTCGGCACCGACGGCGCGGCCCAGGAGCAGACGGTTTTCAAGCTGGCGTCGGACATCGAGGCCGACCAGGCAAGTGAAATCACGCGGATGCAGTCCATGCTGCGTGACATATTGTTTGAACCGGACGAGTCGCCGTGAGCGTCCGGATACCGCACAGTCGTTCACAGTCGTTCACTGTTGTTTCTCTTTCTCTGGAAGTTGCCATGCTCATGAGTCCTCATGCCGTTCGAATGTTCACGCTCAGCGCCAGCCTGTTTGTGCTTGCGGGCTGTGCGTCCGCGATGTCCACCGGGGAGGCGCCGGATGTTCAGGCCCCGGAACCGGAGCTCCAGGAGGTCCCCGCTCCCGCCGCGATACCGGCACCCAGCTTTGACCCCCGCGTCGGATTGGGAGCCGGATTGTGGGATGCCGAGGAGGCGATCTCGAACCTCCGTCTGTTGTCGAGTACGCCCTCTCCGGAGCCGTTTGCCGGAGTGACCAACTCCGACCTCGCCTTCCTGGGTGAATACGCCATCCAGGGGAACTACAACGGGTTCCAGGTCTGGCAGATTTCAGATCCCGCGTCGCCCGTGCTGCGCCGCGGATACTTCTGCCCCGCTTCTCAGAGCGATGTGTCGGTCTACCGGAATCTGCTGTTCGTCTCGGGTGAAGGACTCAGCGGTCGGCTCGACTGTGGGGGCGAGGGCGTGTCCGAAGCGGTGAGCGCCGATCGGCTTCGCGGCCTGCGGATCTTCGACATCAGCGATATCGACAATCCGGTCAACGTCGGAAACGTGCAGACGTGCCGCGGATCGCACACCCACTCGGTCCTCGTGGACCCCGACGACGCCGAGAATGTCTACGTGTACATTTCCGGGTCGTCAGGTGTGAGATCGGACGAAGAGTTGGAAGGATGTTCGGGTGCGCCGCGCGAGGAAGACGAGAACACGGCGCTGTTCCGGATCGAAGTGATAAAGGTGCCCCTGGATCACCCGGATCAGGCGGCGATCGTCTCCTCTCCGCGCATCTTCGAAGGCCTCGAGGCCCCGCCGCGGCATGGTGAGACCGAAGTAGATCGCCGGGCGCAGGAAGCGGCCGTGGCGGAAGCCCGGGCGCGGGGGGCGTTCATCGTAGACATTCGGGGCAGCGACCGACCGCTTCCCTCCCGATTCGTGAATCCGATGCTCGACAGCGTCGTTGTGGCACGCGGGGGAGAGGGTCCTGCCACCTCCGCAGACAGTGCAGCCCTCAGGGAGGCGCTACCCGGCATCATCGCGCAGATGTTCGGTGGGGGAGGTCCTCCGACCGGACCCACGCAGTGTCATGACATCACGCTGTATCCGGAGATCGGACTCGCCGGTGGTGCATGCGGCGGGTATGGCCTGCTCCTGGACATCAGCGACCCGGAGAACCCGACCCGATTGGCCGCCGTGGCGGATTCCAACTTCTCCTACTGGCACTCGGCGACCTTCAACAACGACGGATCCAAGATCCTGTTCTCAGACGAGTGGGGGGGCGGCGGGCAGCCCAAGTGCCGCGCCACGGATCCGATGGAATGGGGAGCCGACGCGATCTTCACGGTCGACGGGAGCGAGCTGACGTTCCAGAGCTACTTCAAGCTGCCGGCGCCCCAGACGAGCGTCGAAAACTGCGTGGCGCACAACGGATCGCTGATCCCGGTACCGGGCCGCGACATCATGGTGCAGGCCTGGTATCAGGGCGGCATCAACGTCTTCGACTGGACCGACCCGGCGAATCCAATCGAGATCGCGTTCTTCGACAGGGGTCCCGTAAATGCCGACAGGCAGGGCAGCGGCGGCTCCTGGTCCGTGTACTGGTATAACGGAGTCATCGTCAGCTCAGAGATCGCTCGCGGCCTGGACATTCTCGAGCTCACGCCGAGCGAGTGGCTGACCCAGAATGAGATCGACGCCGCGAACACGGTCGTTCTGGATTATCTGAATGTGCAGGGGCAGCCGATGTTCGAGTGGCCTGCCAGCTTCGCGCTCGTCCGCGCGTACCTCGACCAGGTCGAGCGGGCGGGCAGCCTGGGCGATCGGGTCGATGGGATTCGGGCCAGGATAGATGCGGCGGAGGCCCAGTCGGGCGCGGACAGGGTCGAGGCGCTCAACGTTCTCGCCAGGCGGCTGGGCGGTCTCGCGGAAGAGCCTGCGATGGAAGCCGTGGTCGAGGCGCTGGCCGCTCTGGCTGCTGCCGAAGGTTGATAGACCAGGCGGCGCACCCTGGGGATCTGGATTGTCCCAGGGTGCGTTCGCGAAGAATGTCGTGTGAGAGGGAGCAGCCATAGGTGGTGACGGAAAGAAGAAGCGTCGAGCCCGCTACGGCTCGCGGACGGACCCACGAGATCATCTTCGGGCACGAGACGCCCACGGGGAAGATGTTCGACGTCGTGCTGATCTGGTTGATCCTGATCAGCGTTCTCGTCGTGATGCTGGAAAGCGTCGCCAGCTACCGGATTGCCTACGGAACCTGGCTGCGAATCGCCGAATGGGCGTTCACGATCGTGTTCACAGTTGAATATGCGCTGCGCCTGTGGTGTGCCCCGAGCGCGCGCGGCTACGCCCGGAGCTTCTTCGGGATTGTCGATCTGCTGGCGATCATTCCGACCTACATGACGCTCGTCATCCCGGGGGGACAGGCGCTCCTCACGGTCCGGGCACTCAGACTGCTTCGAGTCTTCCGGGTCCTCAAGCTCGCGAACTACGTCTCCGAGGCCAGCGTGCTGACTCGAGCGCTGAGGGCGAGCCGACACAAGATCACCGTGTTCATCGCCGCGGTGCTCACGCTCGTCGTGACGTTCGGCTCGATGATGTACCTGGTGGAGGGATCGGCGGGCGGCTTCACGAGCATTCCCCGGAGCGTCTACTGGGCGATCGTCACCCTGACGACCGTCGGATACGGCGACATCGCACCACAGACCCCGATCGGCCAGGCGCTCGCAGCCGTCATCATGATCATGGGCTACGCGATCATCGCGGTACCGACGGGGATCGTTACCGTCGAAATAGGAGCCGCCGCGCGAAGGGCGGCCGGTGAGCGACGGTGCGGGGCGTGCGGACTCGTCGGCCACGACGGAGACGCGAGGCACTGCAAGGCCTGCGGTCAGGTTCTGAGCTAGCCGCCAGGACCAGGCCGGAATTGGACGAGAGCCAGTAAGGCGCCATGCTCTTCAACTCACTGATATTCGTAGCGTTCTTCGCAGTCGTCTACGGCGTTTACCTCGCTCTGCAGCACAAGACAAACGCGCAGAACGTGCTGCTGCTCGTCGCCAGCTATGCGTTCTACAGCTACTGGGACTGGAGATTCCTGTCCCTGATCCTGGTCAGCACCGTTGCCGACTATGCGATCGGACTCGCGTTGGGCCGAACCGACGGCGGCACCCCCGCCGGCGATCGTCGCCGGCGACTGCTCGTAGTTGCCTCGGTAGGTATCAACCTCGGCATTCTCGGATTCTTCAAGTACTTCAATTTCTTCGCTGACAGCCTTGTCGATGTGCTGCAGTTGTTCGGAATGGGGGCAGACCAGACCACGCTGAAGGTGGTGCTACCGATCGGGATCAGCTTCTACACGTTCCAGACGATGAGCTACACGATCGACATTTATCGCGGCACGCTGACCCCGACTCGCAACTTCCTGAACTTTGCTGTCTT
>Ga0224508_10001721_pt1 | contig 19406 bp, 9 predicted proteins | sample SF_Jan12_sed_USG_4_FD_170157 | JGI IMG/M metagenome (GOLD analysis project Ga0224508, IMG submission 170157) | Sediment microbial communities from San Francisco Bay, California, United States - SF_Jan12_sed_USGS_21 | ecosystem: Environmental > Aquatic > Marine > Sediment | place: USA: California... | reverse complement strand
ATTTGGCCGGAGGCACCTGCGCCTGGTGCGTCCATATTGGCCAGACCTTGTCATAGAGGTTGAGCTGCGGGGTCACCGAAACGAGTTCCATGTTGGCTTCCCAGAAGGCATCGAGCGTACCGACGTCACGCCAATACGCCTGTTTGCCGGACTCAGGATCGCGCAGCGGGTAGGCATAAACCTTGTAATCGTCAATGATCGAGGGGATGAGATTACGGCCAAAGTCGTGCTGCGTTCCCGGCGTATCGGCATCCTTGATGACCTGTTCGTAAAGGAAATCGGTATTGAAAACATAGTTGCCCATCGATGCCAGGCACAGGTCAGGATTGCCGGGAATCGGGTTCGGTTTCTCGGGCTTCTCGTCGAAAGCAATGATGCGGCCCTCTTCGTTGACTGTCATGACGCCAAATTCGCCGGCAGCCTCTGCGAGCGGCATCTCGAAGCAGCAAATCGTCATGTCCGCGATTCTCTCGACGTGATAGGCCAGAAACGCACCGTAGTCCATTTTGTAGATGTGATCGCCGGCCAGGATCAGGACGAAACGCGGATTGTGTGTTCGAATGATGTCGAGATTCTGGTAGATGGCATCCGCCGTGCCGCGGTACCACTCACCGCCAACACGTTGCGAGGCGGGCAATATCTCGACGAACTCGCGTTGGCCGGCACCCGACTGGAACCAGGACCAGCCGTTCAGTAAGTGCCGGATCAGCGAATGCGCTTTGTACTGCGTCAAGACGCCGATGCGTCGAATACCGGAGTTGAGGCAGTTCGACAAGGCGAAATCGATGATGCGAAACTTGCCGCCGAAATGGAGACCGGGTTTGGCACGCCACGTCGTTAGTTCGTGCAATCGCGAGCCCTGGCCACCTGCGAGAATGAGCGCCAGTGTCTCCCGGGTCAGGCGACTGACAAATCTGGATTCTTCTTTGACGCTCGCTTTGCTCATTTCGCGACTCTTGTTTTTCTTAGAAAGCCTTCAGGTATCACGGCAGGCGACGCGGATCCATTTTCGGCCCACGAGTTGCCTCAGTGGGAAAGCTCACGACCCGATGCGCGTACCAATTCGGCGACATTGTCGCAAACTTCGGGTGTCAATTGTGAATCAAGTACTCGCCACCGCCAGTTTCCACCCAATGTTCCGGGTGTATTGATGCGCGCCTCGGATCCGAGGCCGAGGTAGTCCTGCATCGGCGCGATCGCCAATTTCGCATCCGTTGAAAAAGCGACTTTGATCAAGTCAGTGTGGATCGTCTCGGGCGTGCCGCCGGTGATTTTCAGGACGGCCTTCTGCGCGAGTTCAATTTCGTCGGTGGTGCGGATATCGTCCAGGCTACCGTTAAACCAGCCGAGCGTTGTGTCGTTGTCGTGCGTGCCCGTGTAGCAGACGCTATTCTGACCGACGTCTGACAGCTGAAAATCGGCGTCACAGACATCGAATTGCAGGACGTGCATGCCTGGAATTTCGTGCCGATCCCGCAAGTCTTCCACTTCCGGCGTTATGACGCCCAAATCTTCGGCCACGATGGGCAGATTCCCGAGGGCTGCTTTCATGGCATCGAAGATCGCGTCTCCCGGCCCGGGTTCCCAGGCGCCCACGCGCGCCGTTTCGGCATCTGCGGGTACGGACCAGTAGGCCTCGAACCCTCTAAAATGGTCGATCCGGACCAGATCAGAGAGATCAGCGGATGCTCGCAAGCGATCGATCCACCATTGATATCCGCTAGCGGCGTGTTTGTCCCAGTCGTAGAGTGGGTTGCCCCAGAGCTGGCCGTCCTCGCTGAAGTAGTCGGGGGGTACGCCCGCTACATGGTCGGGATGGCCGTCCTCGTCAATACACAGGATGTCGCGGTTGGCCCAGGCATCCGAGCTGTCCAGGGCAATATAGATGGGCATATCGCCGAACAGAGAGACATCCTTTGCATGCGCGTAATCGCGTAGCTGTTGCCACTGATAGTGGAACAAAAACTGCGTGATCTTGATGGCCCGGATTTGTGCTGCGGCGCTTGCCTCGATCTCTTGCAGCGCGCCTTCGTCGCGGTGGACGTACTCGGGCTTCCATTCGGGCCAGGGCCGTTCGCCATGGCGAGTCTTGAGAATGCGAAAATGCGCATAGTCGTGCAGCCAGGCGGCATCATTGGCGGCGATGAACTCGTCACAGCGGGCACGGACTTCGTCGCTGGCCTGGAAAGGGAATCGTTGCGCGGCGATGTCGAGCAAGCGATTCTTGATGGGGATCAGTGTGCCGTAGTCCACGTAATGCGTTGGCAGAGCGGTGAGTTCCTCGACCTCGAAGTCGGCAAGCAGCTGCATTTCCACCAAGTCGCCAATGCCGATGAGCATCTCATTGCCAGCAAAGGTCGACAGGGATTGGTAGGGCGAATCACCGTAAGCCGTTGGCCCGGTGGGCAAAAACTGCCAGACGCCCAGTTGCATGGCACGCATCGTGTCTATGAACTCACGGGCGGGTGCCCCGAGTTCGCCGATGCCGTACGGACCCGCCAACGAAGCGATGTGCAGGCACACGCCTGCCTGCCTGTTGGCCGGGAAGGAACGGGGCTCCGGGGTGTTGGTCATCGGCATCCTTTGAGAACGCGTCTTATTCAGACAAGAAACTAATCAGCGCGGATGCCGCCCGCAATGCAATGCATACGTATTCAGGAAATGAATACGTATGCATTGCATTGCTCAACACCAATTGGGTTCCTATGATGGGACGGAATTTCTACGAACTTCAGACCTACCGGGGGATCGCTACAATGGTCAGCAAGAAGCGCAGCCAGGCGCAGTCAATTTCAGATGAAATCAATCCCAGTTCGACGTTCAGACGAACCGCGATAGCGCTTGCGGTGGCGGCAGCGTTGCCCGGTGCAGCATTTGCACAGTCCAGCGAAGGCGACGAGGTGATCGAAGAAATCGTCACGATCGGCGTACGTTCGAGTATTCTTAACTCGCTCGACTCGAAGCGCATGGGAGACACGATCGCCGATGTGATCGACGCGGGCGCGTTGGGGGCACTGCCCGACCAGTCCATTGCCGACGCGCTGGGACGCGTTCCCGGCGTCACCACGATCCGCGATTCCGGGCAGTCGTCGCAGCTCAACATACGCGGCATGAACGGCGACTTCATCCAGACGACGCTGAACGGCCGCGAGCAAGCATCGACGGCAGGTTACTCCGAAGCCACGCGGTGGATGTCCTTCGATCAATACCCCTCCGAACTGATCACTCAGGCGGCCGTTTACAAGTCACCGAAAGCGTCTATGCTTGAAGGTGGCGTTGCCGGTATCGTCGACTTGCGGACGGCGGACCCCCTGAAAGCGCCCAAAGCGCACAACTTTGTCGCGAACGTGCGCCTGTCGCAGAACGATGCAGCCGATGACTACGGTGCTGATGATACCGGCGAGCGCTACAGCGTCTCGTACCAGGGCAAATACCTCGAGGACACCTTGGGACTGATGGTCGGTTACTCTTACCTGGATCAGCCGAATGCCTTTGTTTTCTCACGCGCCGGCGCCGACAGCCAGTTAGGGTACGGCACACGCGATGTGAATGGCGATGGCAGCGACGACAATATTCCTCGCGCATTCCAGTGGCAGGGTGGAAGCGGCAACGATGAGCGCAAGGGCTTCCTGGCCTCCATTGTGTTCGAGCCGAATGACCAAATACGGGCGCAATTCGATTACTTCGATTCGGACTTCGATCGCGGCGACGAGCGGCAGGGCATCACGGTTGGCGGACTCGACGAGGACGAAGCCAATTCGATCGTCAGTGGCGCGACGGTCAGCAATGGCCTCGCGACCAGCGCGACGGTCAGCGCTACAGATCCTAATTTGAACAACCAGTCCCATCCGTGGTTCGAGGCGCGTACCGAAGACCAGACGACCTCGGCCGAAAGCGAGACCATCGGCATCAATTTGCAATGGTATGTTACCGATGCGACGACGCTGACGTTCGACGCGTACTCGAGCGAAGGTACGAAAACCCGCGAAGATCGCATTGCCTCGATGCACGCCTACCAGGTTGCCGGCGACGGTACATTTCAGGAGCTTCCGGGTCAGGAGGTGACATACACCCTGAACGGCGAAAATATTGCGAACGTGGCCTTCACCAATGTCGACTTCACCGACCTCAACACGATGCGTCTGTCGCGTTACGAGCGCTATCCACACGAATACAAAGACGATATCGACGCGTTTAAACTCGATCTTGAGCAAGACGTTGAGTGGGGTGCCATTAAATCGATCGAGTTCGGCGTGCGCTTTTCGGACCGCACGTTCAGCGCCGACCGCGGTACTTTCCTGTACGGCTCGCGTAGCGGCCAGGGCACGGGGTGGTGCGAGGACAATACGTCGAACCTTAGCTGTCAGCCGCAGTCGGTTGACGGTTTCGTTTCCGTCCAGTCCCTCCCGGGCGTACCCGACCACTTCGTCATCGACGATCTCGAGGGCCTATCGGCGAGCATTTTCGGCGCCGGCAACGACGGTGGCGTGAAGCTGCACAGTCGTGACTGGACGTTCATCGAGTCCAACGATATCGATGAAGAAACCGACGCCTACTACCTGATGGCGAACCTCGACTTCGAGTGGGGCAATGTCCCGGTGAGCGGTAACGTTGGCATTCGCTACATCAAGACCGACGTGAAGACAAAAGGCCTGCAGAATGTGGGGGCCGGAAACGGTACCCCGATCACGGACGGTGTGGGCGTCACGCAGGACAACCTGGACTTCGTCGCGTATGGACCGGATTACTCTGACACGTTACCGTCGCTGAACCTCAACTTCGAACTCACAGACAATGACATCCTCCGCGTTGCAGCGGCCAAGGTCATGGGCCGTCCCCCGGTCGGCCAGATGAAGGGCGGGGCAGGTTCGTGGAACGGCGCAGACGTGCCGGGTCAGGGCATTGAGTACAATGTGTGGACCAATGGTACTCCATACCTCGATCCGTTCCGGGCGGACCAGGTCGACGTGTCTTACGAGCACTACTTCGAGGATAGCGGCGCCGTAACTGCGGCTGTCTTCTATAAGGACATCGAGTCGCTGGTCGAAGGCCCGTCGCAGTTCACGGGCGTGGATCCCGACGACATCGGCATCATTGTTCCGGAAGGGCAGTTCCTGAACATCTACCAGACCTACCTCAACAACGACCTGGGCGGCTACATCCGCGGCATCGAGCTGGCGGGCACGAAGACCTTCGACACGCTGCCGGGGATCTGGTCCGGGCTGGGCGCTACGGCAAGCTACTCGTATACGGAGAGTGAGACCGAGGTTGGCGGCGGCAGCTTCTATGGTCAGAACCTGCCTTTGCCAGGCCTGTCCGAGAACGTCTGGAGTACTACTGTCTTCTTCGATTACGAAGCTTTCAGCGCGCACGTGAACGTTCGTTACCGCGATGAATTCGTCCAGAACCTGCCGATCCCGGGTGCAAACTCGCCGGTTTATGCGCAGGAATACACGACCGTCGATGCACAGGCGTCATACGCGTTCGACAATGGTTTTAGCGTGGTCATATCGGGGAATAATCTCACCGATGAGGAAAACATCATCGAGTACGGCATCGCAGGTGCCTTTGGTGAGTACAAGGAATTCGGGCGCCAGTTCTACCTTGGCGTGAATTACCAGTACTAGCCAGAAAGTTCGATACGCCTGACATATCTCCTGGCGCAGCCAGGAAGGCCGTCCGACCAGCAGCGCTGCTTGTCGGACGGTTTTTTTTTGGTAGGCTGATAACCTGAGGCTAACAAAGAGCAATGGAATGAAGAGCATTGTAATTCTTGGTGGGGGAACCGCCGGCTGGATTGCCGCCAACCTGATGGCGACCCACTGGCAAGACAAGGGCCTGGACATAACGTTGGTGGAATCACCCGATATCGGGATCATCGGAGTTGGCGAAGGATCGACCCCGCCGTTAAAAACCTTCATGGAGGTGATCGGGACCCAGGAAAGCGATTGGATGAGCCGTTGTGATGCTACCTACAAAGTCGGCATCACCTTCAGGAACTGGTCGACCAAGTCGGGGTTCGACGAGTACTTCCACCCGTTCCTGTGCCAGCCCGACGAGTTCTCGGTGCCGGCTTTTTTTCACAACAGTTTCCTGCGCCGCAAGGGCGTAGATCTTGACGGGCATCCGAGCCAGTTTTTCATGGCCTGGGAGTTGGCCAAACAGCGACTCGCGCCCGTCGCGCCGCCGAATTTTCCGTTCGAGATGAACTACGGCTACCACTTCAATTCCGGGCTGCTCGGGCAGTTCCTGCAGGAATGGGCTGAGAAGAAGGGTGTGAAGTACAAACAGACGACGGTCACGGACGCCGTGCTTGACGACCAGGGGTTTATCGACTATCTGACGACCGACACCGAGCAAACCATCAAGGCCGATTTTTACGTCGATTCGACCGGCTTCCGCAGCGAGCTCTTGCAGCAGGCGCTCGGTGTGCCGTTCGATAGCTGTGCCGAGGTGCTGTTCAACGACTCGGCCGTCGTGTTTCCGACCGACCCGGACGAGAACCCGCAGCCGCAGACGATTTCGACGGCGCTGAAGTATGGTTGGGCGTGGAAGATCCCGCTGACCTCCCGATTCGGTAACGGCTATGTTTACAGCTCGAAATACGTCGACGACGACGACGCGGAAATGGAGTTGCGCGAACACTTGGGACTCTTGGACTCGGATGTCGAAGCGCGCAGACTGAAGTTCAAGGTGGGTCGCGTCAGGGAGCACTGGGTCAAGAACTGCCTGGCCGTGGGTTTGTCGCAGGGCTTCATCGAGCCGCTCGAAGCGACCGCCCTCGACATGGTGCAAGAGACCGTTGTGCGCTTTATTGAAGCCACCAACAATGGCGATTTCACCGACAAATACCGCGGTGAATTCAACGATCGCATCAGCAAGCGCTTCGACGCGGTGCGTGACTACATCGTCTGCCACTATCGGATCAACACGCGAACGGACACGGACTATTGGCGTGACAATGGAACTAACGAAAAAATATCCCTATCGCTTCGGGAACTCCTGACCGCATGGATGTCCGGCAAGAACATCACGGACGAACTCGAGCGCCAGAACCTCGACGCATACTTCCCAAGTGTCTCGTGGAACTGCCTGCTGGCGGGCAAAGGTATCTATCCGACAGAGGAGCAGGTCCGGCCGGGCAGTGAGCTCGCTCACAAGTACAACCTGGAAAACATCGAAAAGTATTTGAAAGGATGCGCGCTCAACTTCCCGCCCCACCGCGAGCAGCTTCGCTCGTTGCGCGATGCAGCGAACTAGAAGCGCAATTGCTCGTTCTGAGATCGGAAGTTCATTGAACACCGGCGAATAAACTCGTCGATCTTGGTCATGTTGAATTGACTGGCTGCCGGATTATCGGCCGGCATCGGCCTGATGTCGGGGTAGAAACCATAGCCGGCGAGTAAGCAATACCAGGACATGGCAGAGTATGACGATGGGATCTGCAGTCGTTCCATTTCCTCATTCAGATTCTTACCCGTTTTCCAGATCTGCAAGATCTGCCGCAGCGGGTCAGACACCATCTTGTTTTCACCGTTTTGTCGCCAGTAGTCTGTATCATCTCGCGTATTCATGATGTAGTGCGCAACGATGTAGTCGCGTACCTTCTCGAATCCTTGGTTTGTCCTCTCATTGAAGCTTTCGCGGCCCCGGCCTGCGAAACCCTCGGCTTCAACAGTCTCAATGAAGTCGTAAACTGTGTTACAGACGAGATTGAGCGCCGTAGCCTCTAATGGCTCGATGAAGCCTTGCGATAGCCCCACTGCCAGACAATTCTTGTGCCAGTGCTGTTCGACTCGTCCGACCTTCATTTTCAGGTGTCGTGCTTCCGTGTCACTGCCGAGCAGTCCCAAAGCTGTGCGCAGCTCCGTCTCCGCCTCGTCCGCTGAACAGAACGACGAGCAGTATACGTAGCCGTTGCCAATCCGGTGGGTGAGAGGAATCTCCCAGGCCCAGCCGTATTTCATTGCCGTAGAGACGGTCTCGGAGCCGATGTCGGCGACCTGGTCGGTCGGCAGAACGACAGCAGAGTCGTTGAACAAGTTCTCTGCAAAAAACCGAAAAGGCACCTGCAGCGTTTGCTGAAGCAACGTTCCTCGAAAACCCGAACAATCGACGAAGAAATCCGCTTCGATCGTATCGCCCGCATCGGTAAGGAGGCTAGCAATATCGCCGTCAGGCGTCTGGTTCACGTCCAACACTCTAGCTTGCACGTGTTTCACGTTTAGCCCTTTGGCTCTCTCTTTCAGATACTCCCCAACGAGGTGAGCATCAAAGTGATAGCCGTATTCGACAACGAAAGGGAAGTTCTCGTTCGGCTTCGGTCCCTGCCGTTTCTCGGCGAGCTTCGCCGATAGAAAGAAGCGATCGGGATGCGCGTGCAAGTCGACGCCCTGACGCCGTGCGTAAGTATTGAAGTAAAAAGCGGTTAAGGTGTGCCGATCGATCTGCGTTGCGAAAGGATGAAAGTATCGCTCAAACCCGGGCCTCGTTGACCAATTTGCGAAAGAAATGCCGTTCTTGTAGGTCGCATTACACTTGGGCATCCAATCCGACTCCTGGACACTCAACGCATCGAAAAACAGCTTCAGCCGTGGCGTCGAACCCTCGCCTACACCCACTGTCCCTATTTCGGGCGACTCGATCAATGTGATGTCAAAGCCTTTGTCCGCCCAGCTGTCGACCATCGCGTTGGCGGTTATCCAGCCGGCGGTACCACCGCCGAGAATCACGATTCTCTTGTTCGTTTGCAGGTCCGGATTCATGGTTGCTGCCGCCGTCTTAGAAAAGCCGTAGTATATTATGCAGCTGACTTTTAGCAGCCCCCTAATCAGGTTGACTGCCAAACCCTATCGTTGCAGTAACCGGAAAGTGATCCGATGGATATCGCCCTGCCTGGTTTGTTCGTACAATATCTGCTGAAATTACCCGCAACCCCTCGGAAATTAAAATAGCATCGATCTTCGCACCATCGAAGACGCCCTCAAATCCATTAAATGTACCGACGTTTTCTTCATCGGGATGCAGTACGCGATAACTGTCCCGCAATGAGAAAGGCCGGTTTTCAACCAGTTTACGGAACGCCGGGTTGTCCTCTGCTGCATTGAAATCGCCCAATACCAAAACCGGCGTATGGACGCTGCTGCGATCCAGTATCTTTCGTATTAGCAGCTCCGCACTCATTTCTCTCGAGTATTGCGACTCGTGGTCCCAGTGCACGTTGTAGACGTAAAACGCCGATCTCGAATGTGTATCTTCGAATAGCGCCCAGGTGCCAATTCGCGGAATCGAATTTCCCCAGCTAGCTGAACCAGGCACGGATGGCGTATCAGAAAACCAAAATGTCCCATGCTTTTGTGCACTTAAGCGCTTGGCATTGTAAAAGATTGCAGTGTACTCGCCGCCCTCCTTGCCATCATCACGCCCAGTGCCCAGAAAGCGATAACCGGGCAACCACGTTTGCAAATCATCAAGCTGAAACTTCAGGGCTTCCTGAACTCCGAACACATCAGGTGAATCAGTTCTTATCACTCTTGCTACCAGGTTTTTTCGGTGTGGCCAAGAATTCTCGCCGTCTTTCGCAGTGCCATAGCGTATGTTAAAAGTTATTACCTTAACGCCTGGATCACCTGGCATCCGAAATTCACTGCAACAACCTTGCAGGGAAATAAGCAAAGCCAGGGATACGAGCAAATACAGATCGCTGCAATAATGTCTTCGGGGCTCGATATTCATTTCCTGAGAGTAACAAAGTTTCATCCGACCGCTTCGCAACGAACTCTTTTACACGATTGAGCACGGACTTACAGAAGGTGTCGGCGTACCGGCGGATATCGAGACAAGTTTCGAAGATGACTGCGAAGTCGCGACATCCCTCGTGCGTCCGAGTCCGTGATTTGATGAGCTCTGCAGTTAATCTTGCAGCAAGAAAGCCAGTGGTATATGCAGCCGCTCGTGCCAGTATGACTCTGAATGGCCCGCGCCTTCGAACCTGCGCGTCACCCAGTCTTTGCCATGCGTGTAACCGAGCTCAGCCATCATGTCGTCGATTCGCTGTTGGTGCGGCTCGTAGCGGCCGTCGAGCTCTTCGGTGCCGAAATCGAAGTAAACACGGTGATCGCCGGCAGGTGGCATGGCCGTTTTTAGATAGCCGATGAATGACTCGGTTGCCTGCGCGTCGTCGAGGTCGACATGCAGTGGCCAGTGGGTCGACAGGCATGCGGCCGCCGAAAATACCTGCGGGTACTTGATAAGGCCGTACAAGGAGATAAGACCGCCCATACTGCTGCCCATCAGGAACGTGTCCTCTCGTCCGGGTTTAGTACGGTAATTCTCGTCGATAAACGGCTTCAGCTCCTCCACGATGAACCGCAAGTACTCGCGGGATTCCGGTGCGCCGCCTTCCTGCCCTTGGACGTAGATCCGCATATGTTCGGGAGCAAGATCCCAGGCCTCCTGCGGCAGGTATTCGAGGCGTCGCTTCGGAGTATTCCAGATACCGACGACTATGGTGTCCTCGACGCTGCCGTTATCGATGAGTGTCTGCAGCACTTCGTCAACGCCCCAGTCCGTGTTGTTCCAGACAAAGCTCGGGTTGTAGAGGTTTTGGCCATCGTGCGCGTAAATCACACGATAGCCGTTGCTCGACGTTTCGTAATCCGATGGCAGCCAGACGTCAATGTGCCTGGCGTCGACGTACACGGATGCAAAGTCGGCATGACGATGGATATTCGGCGCGCCCACTTTTAGCACGGCCGATCCTAGTGCCTCGAGCCGAATGCGGAACATGCCTTCACCCTGGTCGACGATCAGCTGCGCGTGATTGCGACGGTAAAGCTGCTCATCGAGCATGTAGCGACCGTCGCTGAGCCGCCATGCCGAGATGATGGAATGCGGAACACGTACTTCGAGATCGTAGCCGGACTCCGCATCGAAGTTGCTGAGCACGATCAACCGCTCGTCATCCTTCCAGCGCACGAAAGAGAAAACCTTGTCGTTATAAGCGTCGTTGTCCTGTTCGCGGTTAAAGCTGTGAATTTCGGCGTACTCGCCCGTCAGCGCCACGTTGCTGGCACTAAGATTCATCAGCCGCACGTAGAATTCCCGCAGGTCCTTCTCTGGGTCGCTCAGGCCTCCGCCATCAAAGGCGCCATCGTTCATCCAGCGCTGGTGCGAAGGAACGCCCCAGTAGTCGAAAATCGTTGTACGGGTTGGATCCCCGAAGCCCGCGTCACCTTCGCCGGGCTCACCGACATCCTGCGCGAAATACAGCATCGTCGGCGAGCGGCTGATCAACGCGGAGACCACCATAGCCGGGCGACCTTTGTTGGCGTCCCCGGCGAAATCGGGACTGGCGATGCGCTGTTCGTCGTGGTTCTCGAGGAAGTGCAACATGTGTTCTTCGATGTCGAGTACCTCGGCGTGGATCGGCGCGATGGCGTCGGTGCTTTCCTTGCCCTGCATGATCGGCTTCAACGTATCGTAAAGCCCCACTTTGTCGTACAGGAAGTCCATGCGCCCGAGGTGGATGTAGTCACGGTAGAGTGACGGGTTGTAGACCTCGGCCATTAGAAATGCGTCGGGATTGACTGTCTTGATCGAAGAATTCAAATAGCTCCAGAACTCGACGGGTACCATTTCCGCCATGTCGTAGCGAAAGCCGTCGACGCCTTTATGAGTCCAGTAGAGGGCGATGTCACGAAACTTCTCCCAACTATCGGGCACCTCTTTGTCTACCCAGGACGCGGCGTGCTCGGCAGTCGACCAATTGCTGGCTGTTTTCGGCAGGCGATCGAAGGCGTAGCTGCCGTCGGGTCGCACGCCATAATTCACTTTGACTGTTTCGAACCAATCATCGAACCTTGGCTTCGCGGCGCGCGAGCCGTTACCGGTCCACTTGGCTGGCGATTCGTCAAAAAGACCGTCGGCGAGCGGATGCTCCTCGCCGCCCAGCGGCAAATAATCATGCGGAGAATCAGGGACGCTAAAGTCTTCGCCGACTACATAGTAGAAGTTGTTGTCACGCGCCCATTCGATGGACGTGTCGTCGCTGGCACCGAAGTCCTCGATGCCCTCCGGTTTGCTTATCGACTCGTACCGTCTCGCAACATGGTTGGGGACGATATCGATAATGACCTTCATGCCATGTGCGTGCGTCCGCTCAATGAGGGCCTCGAACTCGGCGAGCCGATTGGCCGGTTCAACGGCGAGATCCGGATTGACGTTGTAATAGTCCTTTACCGCGTACGGGGACCCGGCACGTCCCTTGACGACGTCCGGATCGTCGTTGCTGATGCCGTAGCTGGTGTAGTCACGAATAACCGCATGGTGTGGCACGCCCGTGTACCAGATGTGGGTCGTGCCGAGTTCGCGAATAGCTTCGAGCGCCCGGTCATCGAAATCGTCGAATTTGCCGACGCCGTTTTCTTCGATCGCGCCCCACGGCTTGTTGGTCGTCGTTTTGTTGCCGAACAGGCGCGTGAAAACCTGGTACACGACGGGTTTGCCCATGGCGGGTTCCTCTGCGGGTTCGTGGGTATCGGCAGTCGGCGGCGGCAGCTGTTCTGCACCGCATGCGACCAACGACGTGACAACAAGGGTGGTAACGACATGTCGTAGTTTACTTGGCATCGCTTTTTCTCAGTTGATCTGCAATGTCGCTGTTGCGTGATCCCACTCGACGCGCACGGTTAGCCGTTTGTTGCCGGCATCGTAATGCGCGCCAGCCGGCCGACTTGGCACGCGCTTCTTCAGGTCAATCGATTGGTCGGCGAAACGAATCTCGCTTACTTCCGATGTCCAGTTATGAACGACGATCGTCAGTTTTCTTGCACCGGGACGACCGGGGTAGGGCATCCCCGTGCGCCGCAGGTCGAGCGCCAGCGAGCCCCCATCCTGCTGTGACTCGAACTCCAGTATTTCAAAAAGGCCGTTTTCGAGACTGAGTCGGCTCTTGCCATCATCGTCGTACATGCGGCCGCTGGCCTCGCTGACGGACGCATCAGCGTAATAGTGCAGCGTCAGATTCTCGCTGGAATAGTCCTGCGTGGTTTCAATGTCCCCGATCATCGGCACAAATGAACCGGCACGAACGAGCACCGGAATCGTCCGGAGCGTCACAGGAACTGACGTGGTTTTGCCGCCTTCGTACCGCGTGCCGTCCCAGAAATCGAACCAGGTCCCTGCGGGCAGGTGAACGTCGACCGACTGGATACCGGCATCCATGACCGGTGCCACGAGAAACGCGTCGCCCCAAAGGTACGCATCCTTCTCATCAATGAGATCCAGATTGTCTTCGTCTTCGAAAAACAGCGGCCGCATTAGCGGCATGCCGGTTGTGCTGTTCTCATAGGCGAGCGTGTAGACGTAGGGCAGCAAACGATACCGTAGCTTGATGAAGTCGCGAACGATGTCGCGCGTCTCACGATCATGAAACACGGGCTCGGCCGGGATGTGTTCCTGTGCATGTGGACGGTAAACAGGCTGAAATACACCGTATTGCAGCCAGCGAATGTAGAGTTCCTTATCGAATTCTTCACCACCGGCAAAACCGCCAAGATCGGAGTGGTTGTAGGCAAGGCCAAACATGCTCATCTGCAAACTCAGCTCGATCTGCGGTTTGAGGCCGCCCCAACTCCGATTTACGTCGCCAGTCCAGGGCACCATCGCGTATCGTTGTGAGCCCGCGAACCCTGAACGCATAAGAATTAACGGACGCATATCCGGGTACTTCTCGACCTGGTTCTCGAAGACCATCTGCGCCCAGACATGGCCATAGGCGTTGTGAATCTCGTCGCCGGTGGCCTGAATTCCTGCGTCGCTCAGCCAGTGCAAAGTGTCACCGGGATGAACTTCGGGTTCGCCGAGGTCGCCCCAGGTCGCAGCCGTGCCCTGGTCGAACAACATCTCGTACGGTTGCCAAAACCACTTTTCGGCGGTCTCATTGAAGACATCGACGAGTCCCGTATTGCCGAAATAGAAATCGAAACGCCGAGGCTCGCCTGTAGGAGTCTTTGCGAGTGCCTCGTTGTCGACCGCGTCCTGCCAGCGTTCCGACGTACTCAAGATGAAAGGCTCGGTAATGGCGATCGTTTTGACACCTTGCTCTGCAAAGTCGCTAATCATCTTCTCGGGCGTCGGCCACGCATCGCGATCCCAGTCAAGCTTACCCATGTGGCCCTTGATGTCGGGACCGAACCAGTAGATATCGAGTATGACGGCATCGAGCGGGATATCGGCGCGCTTGAATCGCTTGACGACGTCGCGCGTTTCCCTCTCGGTGTGATAACCGAATCGGGAGGCGTAGTTACCGAAAGCCCAGCGCGGCGGAAGTGGCTGCCGGCCTGTTACGTCAACGTAGTTTTCCACCAGGGCTGGATAGCTTTCCCCGGCAATTACGAGGTACGCGGTGCGTCCGCCGACGGCCTCGAACTTGAGCACATCTTCTTCGGTGTGGCCAATGTCGAGCCAGCCGCTCGCCGTGTTATCGAAAACAATCGTGTACTTGTCTGAAGAAAGAATGGCCGGCAGACCATAGTACATCTGGTTCGCGTCAGTCTCGTAGCCGTAGGAGGCCTTGTTATAAAGCGGCATTCGCTGGCCACGTCGATCCATGCCCATCACGCGCTGACCACCGCCGAGGATCTTCTCGCCGTCGTCGAGCTTGAAACGGAAGCCGCGCACGGTGTCGTAGGCAAAGTAGCCGTGTTCCTCGCGGACCAGAACCTCGCCATCTCTCATGAAAGAGACCCTGACGGGTGACTTTTCGACCAGCGCGGTCAGGCCATCGATCATGAACGCGACCGTCGAATCCGTCTCGCTGATTGCGCTCACGATGTCTGTAGCTGCGTCTTCCGTAATCGCGAAAGATGGCAGCTGTTTTACACCTTCCTCCTGGTAGTGGACCTCGAACGCGGCGTCGTCAACCGGCGTAACCCGGAGTTGCCCGAGGTCGCTATCGACGATTAATGACTGACCGTCGACGCTATGGCTCTCGTATCGACCGAAATCGGCAGGTGCCGGTGTCGCCACGAACATAGCCGCTATGGCCAGAACGGATCGTAGCGACAAGCGCCCGCCGGTCGCGAGAATTCTGTTTCGCATCACTTCACTCTTGAGATTTATCGCTTTGAATATAGTCATTTAGCGTGTTTGTCGGGGATGAATACGTTTGCATACAGGCCTTATAAAACGGTCAGGTTGATACAATCATCCTGATGAAATGGCCACAAAGAGCTTTGTACATCTTTCTGCTGGGAACGGTAACCGTTTTCGCCGCGTCATCTGACACTTCCTCCAATATTCTGTCACCTGATGGCCGGATTCGTTTCTCGATTGATGTCGGCCAGCTTGGGATTCCCAAGTACGCGGTCACATTTGATGATGAGTTCGTCATTCACCCGTCGGCACTCGGCCTGAGATTCGCTGCCCACGCCGCGCTCGAACGGGATTTTCGGATCGCCGCGCGTGAAGACAGCGCGAATGACACGACATGGCAGCAGCCATGGGGCGAACGCCGCCTCGTCCGCGATAATTACAATGAGGGCTTGTTCCTCTTTCAGTCGACCAGCGATCCCGAACGTGAGCTGAGACTCCGCGTTCGCGTGCATAACGACGGCGTCGGCTTTCGCTACGAAGTGCCCGAGCAGGACTACTACGATCAACTCGACATTATCGACGAATTAACCGAGTTTCGGGTGCCCGAGGAGACTTTTGCCTGGTGGGTACCCGGACGCGGCTGGAATCGTTACGAATACCTGTACCGTAAAACGCCGATTGAGGCCGTAACGCTTGCACACACACCGATGACGATGCGCCTGCAAAGCGGCGTGCACATCAGCATTCATGAGGCGGCACTCGTCGATTACGCCGCATTCGTTCTCGATCAACGTCGGCCGGGCGTCCTCAAAACCAACCTGACACCGCGATCGGACGGCATTCGCGTCAAGACACAGACGCCCTTTGTGACGCCCTGGCGTACGATCCAGATCTCTGCCGATGCAATCGGCGTGTTGAATTCGAGCCTGATCCTGAACCTGAATGAGCCCAATGCGCTAAACGACGTATCCTGGGTCGAACCGGGGAAGTACGTCGGTATCTGGTGGGCGATGCACCTGAATGAGAAGACGTGGGGATCCGGCCCCGCACACGGAGCGACGACGGCTGCGACGAAACGCTATATCGACTTCGCGGCGAAGCACGGATTCGATGGCGTACTCGTCGAAGGATGGAATGTCGGTTGGGACGGCGACTGGTTCTCTGATGGCAGCGGCTTCAGTTTCACCGAGGCCTATCCGGATTTCGACATACAGGCGGTCACCGACTATGCGCTCGAGCATGGTGTGCGTCTCATTGGTCATCATGAAACATCAGGGCACATCAGCAACTATGAAGACCAGATGTCGGCCGCGTTTGATCTTTATGAATCCCTGGGAGTACGCCAGGTGAAGACCGGCTATGTCGCCGATGGCGGTCAAATGGAAAGAGTCGATACGCAGGGAATCACGCACTACGAGTGGCACGATAGCCAATTCGGCGTCAGGCATTATCGGCACGCGGTTGAAGAAGCTGCCAGGCGCAGGATCAGCATTAACACCCACGAGCCGATCAAAGCCACCGGCCTGCGCCGTACGTACCCGAACTGGATTAGTAGGGAGGGTGCCCGGGGCCAGGAATTCAACGCCTGGTATTCGCCGCCGAATCCGCCTGAGCACACCGTATTGCTGCCGTATACACGATTGCTGGGTGGCCCGATGGATTTCACGCCAGGCATATTCGATCTGACGTTCCAGGGCGCAGATTCCGCACAACGCGTGCAGACCACACTGGCGAAGCAACTCGCGCTTTACGTTGTGCTGTACAGCCCGATACAGATGGCGGCGGATCTGCCCAGAAACTACGCCAGGTACAGCGATGCGTTCCAGTTCATCGTCGACGTACCTACTGACTGGGAGGAGAGTATCGCGGTTGCCGGCGAAGTCGGCGATTACGTCGTATTTGCCCGCAAAGAACGCGAAGGTAACGATTGGTATCTTGGCTCAGTTACGGACGAAGAATCACGCGTGTTGCGGATTCCACTGTCCTTCCTCGATGCGGGTCAGGACTATATTGCGACGATATATCGCGATGGCGATGACGCACACTGGAAAGATGACCCCTATGACTATGTGATCGAGGATCAACGCCTCGATCGCGAACATTCGCTCGAATTGAGGCTTGCCGCAGGGGGCGGAACAGCCATTCGATTCAGGCCGGCAAAGAAGGCAGCAGAATAATGAAGCAAAAGCCACCGTTATCTTTCTGGCAAATCTGGAACATGTGTTTCGGATTTCTCGGCATTCAATTCGGGTTTGCACTGCAGAACGCGAACGTCAGCCGCATCTTCCAGACACTCGGCGCAGAGATCGACGACATACCGATACTCTGGGTCGCAGCACCTCTGACCGGCCTGATCGTGCAGCCGATCATCGGCTACATGAGTGACCGCACCTGGAACCGACTCGGGCGTCGCCGACCGTATTTCCTGGTTGGCGCGATACTCGCTTCGCTCGCGTTGTTTGTCATGCCGAACTCGCCGGCGCTCTGGGTTGCAGCCGGCATGCTGTGGATCATGGACGCGAGCATCAACATTTCGATGGAACCGTTTCGTGCCTTCGTCGGCGACATGTTGCCGGAGAAGCAGCGTACCGGCGGTTTCGCGATGCAGACCTTCTTTATCGGCGTTGGCGCCATTATCGCGTCGGCGCTGCCGTGGATGATGACGAACTGGTTCGACATCAGTAATACAGCGGCGCCAGGCGTGGTTCCGGATTCGGTTAAGTGGTCGTTCTATTTTGGCGGCGCGGTATTTTTCCTGGCTGTCCTCTGGACTGTGCTGCGCACGAAAGAGTATTCGCCGGATGAGCTGAAAGCCTTTGACGCGGCGCGCCCACCGGAACACGTTGCCGACGATACAACGCTGCGTGCGGCGAACAAGTACCGCAACGGCGGATTTGTCTGGGCTGCCATCGGCATTGCCGGATGGCTATGGATTACAGCCAATGACCTGGATAAACAGCTGTACGTTCTGGCGGGCGGATTCACGGTATTCGGCCTGCTGCAGGTCATTACGAGCATGTTACAAAACGGCGGCCATACGAAGAACGGCATGTACGAAATCATGCATGACTTGTTCCACATGCCAAAGGTCATGCGGCAACTTGCGGTCGTGCAGTTCTTCTCGTGGTTTGCGTTGTTTGCCATGTGGATCTACGGCACAGCGGCGGTCACCAGTCATCATTTTGGCACGACGGACGTGACATCGGCTGCCTACAACGATGGCGCTGACTGGAACGGCGTTCTTTTCGCGGCGTATAACGGCTTTGCGGCGCTCGCGGCAATCTCGATCCCGTTCCTGGCGAACCGCTTGGGTTGTCGCGTAACCCACCTGATCAACCTGTCACTGGGCGGTATCGGGCTAATGAGCTTTTATTTCATCAAGGATCCACAGATGTTGATCGTCCCGATGATCGGCGTCGGTATCGCCTGGGCATCGATTCTGTCATTGCCCTACGCCTTGTTGTCGAGCAATCTGCCCTCACACAAGATGGGCATTTACATGGGCATCTTCAATTTCTTCATCGTCATTCCGCAGCTCGTGGCCGCCAGCGTGCTCGGCCTGATCTTGCGCGAGTTCTTCGAACTCAGGACGATCTTCGGGCTGGTCATTGGCGGAGCACTGATGATCGTCGCCGGCGGTGCGACCTTACTGGTTGACAAGGAAGCCGAGCCGCAATGATCAGAGAGACGATGCAGTGCGTTTTACTCGCCGTCGCCTGCACATTTGTCCTGGCATCGTGTTCATCACCTGCGGTCGATGCCGAGTATTTCGGCACCCTCGAGCCGTTTGCTTCCGAGGCCGTCTATTTCGTAGTGACCGACCGCTTTGTCGACGGGGATGCCGGGAACAATCACGAAGATCAGGGAGGGGAAGACCTGCATACGTTCGATCGACCCGTCCAACTTGAAGGGCAGCCGCCCGGAAACATCGGTTATCTGGGCGGCGACTTCCGCGGCGTCCTGGACAATGCGGACTATATTGCCGACATGGGTTTCACTGCTATCTGGATGACGCCGATCGTCGACAATCCGGATGAGGCGTTCACGGGTGGCGCTGAGCCGGGCGAGGGCGGCTCCAATGACCTGGGCAAGACCGGCTATCACGGCTACTGGGGCGTCAATTTTTTCGAGGTCGATGAGCACCTTCCATCGCCGGATCTCAGCTACGCCGACCTGACGCAGAACCTGCTCGCGGACCACGGCATCAAGACGATACTCGATGTCGTCTGTAACCACGGATCGCCGTCCTTTTCGATGACGGCCGATCAACCGAAGTACGGCGAGATCTATGATGCAAACGGCATGCTGGT
>Ga0224508_10001720_pt1 | contig 19410 bp, 19 predicted proteins | sample SF_Jan12_sed_USG_4_FD_170157 | JGI IMG/M metagenome (GOLD analysis project Ga0224508, IMG submission 170157) | Sediment microbial communities from San Francisco Bay, California, United States - SF_Jan12_sed_USGS_21 | ecosystem: Environmental > Aquatic > Marine > Sediment | place: USA... | reverse complement strand
GTTCGAGATAATGGGAGCGGACTATGGCAAGAATTCCTCCAATAAAATTGAACGACTCAGATCAACGGACCAAAGAAATTCTAAAGACGATCGAGAGGCAATGGGGATCATCATGGAATGTCACCAGCACCATGGCGAACAATCCTGCCATCGTAGAGGGTTTCTTCGCATTGTGGAGCGCAATCGAGAGGAGCGGCTTGAGCACTACAGATCGCGAAGTGATATGTATGGAAATGGCAGTTAGCAATGGCTGCCACTACTGTGTTCCGGCACACCGTTACACCTCTGCAGAGCAGGCAATTGACCAAGCCATGATCGATCAACTAGCAAAAGGAGAATCCCTGCGGGGGTCTTCACGGCCGGCCGTGATACAGAGATTGGTACAGCGACTTGTAGCAACTAAAGGCAAGCTGGAAGACCAGGAGTTCGAAGAGTTTAAGCAACAAGGCATATCAGAATCAGAGATGATCGCGGCGATCGCAGAAATAGCTCACTGCACCATCACCAATTATTTGAACCGGCTAGCCGGCACAGAACTGGATCCATTCCTTGAGAAGTATCGCCATGGATTTGATTAGACTAGTTCTCGACGGTTGACGACTTACCATTCGCAGACCGATACTGTCGTCAAAGGTGGCTATACAATACCCGCGGTTGACTCACATAGTGTGCTCAATACGCGCCCAACTAGACCCATTGCCCAACAATCTAGCGATGTCTATTTCGAGCATAAAGCGAGTCTCCGACGACAGCGCGACCACGCCGGAAATCTCCAAACTGATAGCAACTTACCGACAGGGATATGGCTTGGAACGACGTTTTTATACCGATCTGAAAGTATTCGAGCACGATATCAAGCGAGTGTATCTCAATAGCTGGCTATACGCGGGGCATGTAAGTCAAATTCCCAATCCGGGTGATTACATCACCTTTGAAATAGCTAACGAGTCGGTAATCCTCATCCGAGGAGAACAGCAGAGGATAAACGCATTAGTCAATGTCTGTCGGCACAGAGGATCACGCATTTGTAGTGCAGCTTCGGGTCAAGCCAAGTCTTTGGTGTGTCCCTATCATGGATGGACTTACGATATGGATGGGCATTTGCGCGCAGCACGTCATGCACCGGACGGATTCGACAAGTCACTGTATAGTTTAAAACGCATAAACGTCGGTGTATTCCACGGGCTAATGTTTATTAATTTTGCAGTTGCGCCACAGAACTTCGAAACAATGCAGCAGAAACTGGATGAATGTACAAAACCATTTGGCTTTGATCGAGCCAAAATCGCACATCGTGCAGTGTATCCGATCAAAGCAAACTGGAAACTCGCGGTGGAGAATTACACCGAGTGTTATCACTGCTCCATCGCGCATCGGGAATACTCAAAATTACACACCTTGGAAGTACCCCACGAACAAGTGGCGGATCTGAATACTGCGATGATGGCGAGAGCTACAGAAGTCGGTCTGGTTCCCAAGACAGTGGACCATGTCACACCGGGTAGCACCGAAGTGGAATATTTCTTCTGGCGTTCTCCGCTTTACCCCGGGCATGTCAGCGGCAGCCCGGATGGCAAAGCGGTTGCACCGCCGCTGGGAGACATTAGGGGATACGATGGGGGTGCAACCGATATCCAGATTGGACCTGTGAGCTTTTTTCTTGCCTATTCAGACTACGCAGTAATCTATCGCTTCATCGCCAAATCCATACAGGAGACCGATTGCGAGCTCATCTGGCTGGTCAATGAAACCGCGGAAGAAGACACTGATTACGATCTCAGTCGACTAACATGGCTATGGGATGTCACCACCGAATCGGACAAACGCATTATCGAAGCCAACCAACAAGGGGTAAACTCCGATTACTATGAGCCGGGCCCATACTCAAAGATGGAACAGTCCACCAGTCGATTCATAGATTGGTATCTTGAGAAAATAGGCTAGTTCGGTGATGTCGTTACTTGAATAGCAGCGATCTAGGGACTATATGGTCATGATAAGGTCATGAAACTCCACCGCATCTTTTCAGTGCCCCTACTTCTGGTGTGCTTAAGCGCCATGACGCCGCTCGAGGCGGCGACTTTTATATTGCCCCCAGAAGATCAATCTGTTGTCGGTCAAATACAGTATGAGGTTGCGAGCGAGGAAGATACGCTTGGCGATATCGCACGGCGTCATGATCTTGGGTATGAGGAGCTCACCCTAGCGAACGCCGATGTCGATCCTTGGCTCCCGGGCGAAGGGACCCGCGTGACACTGCCAACTCGCTATGTGCTGCCCTATGGGCCGCGCGAGGGGATCGTATTAAATGTGCCAGAGATGCGGCTTTACTATTACCCACCAGCTAAAGACGGCAAACTACCCCAGGTAATCACCTATCCGGTAAGTATCGGACGCGGCGACTGGGAGACCCCTCTCGGGTCAACGACTATCATCGCAAAGACGGAAAATCCTACTTGGATTCCACCTGAATCTATTCGCGCAGAGCACGCAGCCCAAGGGGACTTTTTACCCCGGACGGTGCCGCCGGGGCCGAATAATCCACTGGGGAAGTTTGCATTAAGACTAGGCCTACCCGGGTATCTTATCCACGGCACCAACAAGCCTTACGGGATTGGTATGCGGGTTACTCACGGGTGTGTGCGCCTGTACCCAGAAGACATTGAAACGCTGTTTGGAACTGTGCCAGAAGGTACGCCGGTGCGAATCGTGCACCAACCGTACAAGGTGGGCTGGCACCTGGGCCAACTATTCCTAGAGGCCCACCCACCCTTCGGTGATGAGCCACGCGCCCAGCCACTAAGCTTGACACCCCTGGTCCGTGCAATGTTGGCGGCTACGGAAGATCGGCCGGGCTATAGAATCGACCACAAACGCGCCCAGCAGCTCGTAAGGAACCCGCAAGGCATTCCACTCCAGATCGATACCGAAAGCTGAACCGATTACCTTTCGGCTACCCCGGAGTGGCTTTGCAACCAAGATCCGAAGGGATTCTATGACCTCCTAACTGTTTGCCGGCTTAAGGCGCCTTCCCCCAATGGTTATTTTTGCATAGTCTGCTTGAACATGCGCTCGACTTTCTCGTCGAGATCCTGCACCGCGCGTATGGCTTGATCGGCCTTTATCTCCGCATCGATCGCTGCCCCGCTTGCGTTTGCCGCGTCCTGCTTAGCTTCCTGGGCCATCTGCATGGCTTGTTCAGCTGTCAACAAGGCCTCCTCAGCAATACCTCGTACTTCCTTTAGGTCCTTTGTCGTGGCGCAACCCATCAGCAATCCCACGAGCACAGCCGTCGTGCCGTATTTCATTGTCTTATTGAACTTGGTTTTCATATTGTTTTCTCCATAGTTAGATCACATTCTTACAGAGCTTAGGGCGGAGTCCCTATTTTATTCCTTGAGATCAAGGATCTTCAATAAACCACAACCTTCATGCCCACGTGCACCCACCGATCGAGGGCATCGATTTGCTCGTTTGTCAGGGCAATACAACCGTTGGTCCAGTTGAACGCTTCGTGGATACGCATATCACCATTACCTACCCCATGGATCCCTAGGTTCCCCCCCAGCGGTGTATTCTGGGGCGGCAGGCGATCTGCCTGGAGAGCCGTGGAGATTGCCTTGTAGGTAGAGCCATCGATTAGCCCTTGCTCGCGTGCTGGCGTCGCCTGTTCCAAGGTCGGGTAGTTAAATCCGTAGAACCGATGATACATACTGTCGGTGTTGATCCACAGAATGTGAAAAACCCCCAAAGGTGTGGTGGCGTCATCTCGCACCCTAAGGGCGGATGTCCCACCGCGGCCAATCGATATGTCATCGAACTCCTTTAACACCCGGTCACCGCGCATGACTGCTAAGGTCGCGGCGTCGGTGTCAACGTGTAGCCAACTCTCTTGCTGTGATTGCACTGGAACTGCTACTAACATACACAACAATAAAAGAGCCGCGCGAATTGTCATGCGTTTGCTGTCCGAGGTCAAATCCGATTTACCAGTTCAAGTCTAGTTTAATTCTTAGATTCTGGTCTGTTTCGCACTGATGTGGGAACATCCGGATCGCGCTTTATCATTTTCATTAGTCTGCATCAGTTAGCATAGCATCTCGAACGAGATCTACCTACCTAGATGACACCTTGCCATCCGCCGGAAATGACCGTCACCAACCTCCCCGTCATAGATATCGGTACAGGCTGGGATCAAGCTGACAATAATATTCAGCGAGTGGCAGCGAAGATCTACCAAGCTGCAACGGAGATAGGATTCTTCTATGTCTGTGACCACAGTATCGACGCAGCTGAAACTAATGCGGCCACCGAGGCCGCCAGGCGTTTCTTCGACTTTCCTCTCGAACAGAAGCAGACTATCTCGGTCAATCAGTTAAATCGCGGTTTCATGGCAATGGGAAACTCCACCATGCATGGTGCGGATACCTATGATTTAAAAGAGGTCCTCTTCTGGGGACCCGACACACCCAAAGACGACCCAGACCTACTGGCTGGGCATCCCCTTGTGGGCAAAAACCGATGGCCAAGTTTCATGCCGGACCTGCGATCTGCGATCTATCCTTATTATCAGTCTGTATTGGCATGCGGCATCAGGATTCTGCAGGCAATTGCTGTTGGACTGGGATTAGAGCAAAGTTTCTTCCAAAGCCGCTACCACAATCCGTTGGGTCGCGGCCAACTGGTCTATTACCCACCGCAAGCTGATGAGCGTTACGGCGTTGCACCACACACAGACTTTGGCTGTATTACGCTACTGTTACAAGATTCGAACGGCGGTCTTGAAGTTCGCGGTCGTGATGGCGAATGGATTGACGCCCCCCCGCTTCCAGACACACTAGTGGTCAACATCGGCGATTTGTTACAACGCTGGAGTAACAATCGCCTTATCTCCACCGAACACCGAGTCATCAACCGCTCTGGCAACAAACGTCATTCCATTGCAATATTCTGTGACCCAGATTCCAATGCCGTAATCGACGCCCGTGATATGGAGTTATCCCGAGACGAGTTGGCACTATATGAGCCCATCACGGCCGGCGAGTACATCATGTCTCGAAACCAAGCCTCCTTTGCTCATTATGCAGCCACTTAGCCAAGCTGGTCATCAATCCGAAACACTGTTCTCGAATCAAACGTAACCAAATGAATGAACCTCCGGTACATCTAGTGGACAAACGACACCTTGCGATCGATCAAACTGTGAATAGCATAAGGCAGATTGAGCAGAGTCACGGTATAAGCCGAGAGTCCCTCCGGAAAATCAAGGCAGAGCTGATTGCGCTCTCTAAGAAAAAAGATCTCTTCGCGCTGCACGAGTTTCCACCGCCTAACGCCACAGCTTCGAGAAATTCATGCCTTTATCGTCTCGCCGAGGATGTGGATCATCGTTTCGCGCTATACCTAAACGTTGCTTGTGGCGTGGTCGACACCCCTGCTCACGATCACACAACTTGGGCCGTAGTCGTGGGTATCGAGGGCCATGAACTAAATCGTTTCTATCAGGGCACGCCGAACACGGTGGAACAAGTTGGAACCGAAACCGTCTCAGCGAACACTGGGGTGGCGATGCTTGCCGAGGACCTACACTCTATCCATATTTCCGGCGCCACGCCGGTGATCAACTTTCACATGTATGGGCTTGCACTGGAACAGTTGCACAACCGCCGCTATTTCGATGCAGAGAGCGGCAATTGGAAACACTTCCCAGCGCACACCGATATCCGAGAAGCGCGAGGCTCGAAGCGACCGTGACAAACACTATCCAACCTCACGAGCTCAAAGCCCGACTTACGAGTTCAGACGAAATCGCGCTTGTCGATGTGCGCGAACAAGGTGTATTTGCGCAAGAACACTTATTACTAGCGTCGAGTATTTCCTTAAGCCACATTGAAACTATGCTCGCCGATCGCATTCCACGCTTGAACACACCCATCGTGGTATGTGATGGCGGACCCATTGACAAAGAAGGCCTAGCACGTCGTGCTGCGAGCAAGCTCCATGAGTTGGGCTATACAGATGTCACCATACTGGCCGGTGGAGTCTCGAGTTGGCGTGACGCCGGATTAGAGGTCTTCAGCGGGGTGAATGTCCCGAGCAAGGCGTTCGGTGAGTTTGTCGAACGCCACTATCAAACACCTCACATATCCGCGCAAGAATTGCACCAACGTCAACACAATGGAGATGACTTGGTGGTGGTCGACGCTCGACCGTTCACCGAGTATCAACGAATGTGTATTCCCAAGGGTATCGATGTACCTGGCGCCGAACTGGTTTACCGCATTCACGATATCGCACCGCGCCCGCAGACTGACATCGTGGTGAACTGCGCCGGCCGAACCCGCAGCATCATCGGCACTCAATCACTGATCAACGCCGGTATTTCGAACCGCGTGATGGCACTTAAAAACGGCACCATGGGCTGGCAACTAAGTGGCTATGAGCTCGAGAGTCAGGCTGATCGTGTTGCTGCTGAACCATCAAATCAAGGACTCTTGCTGGCGCAACAGGCGGCCGCGCGTGTGGCAAAGCGATCTAATATTCGACACATAAGCCACGACAAACTGGCTGCATGGCAAGATGATAGGACACGTACGCTATATCTACTGGATGTACGTTCCCCGGAAGAATTCGAAGCCGGTCATTTACCAGGTTCACGCCACGCTCCGGGAGGGCAACTGGTGCAGGCGACCGACGAGTATGTTGCGGTTCGCGGTGCCCGAGTCGTACTGGTCGACGATCAACTCGTACGCGCTGTCATGACTGCGTCGTGGTTGTTGCAAATGGGGTGGCCTGCAGTCTACGTGTTGGACTCCCCGTTCGACGGCGACACCCTAGAGACTGGGCCTCATCGACCGCGGATCTTAGGCTTCGAGGAAGCCGAAACGCTCTCGGCTTACGAACTCAAAGCCGCGCTCGATTCTCGCGAATCGGTCGCAGTGATGGATCTCGGCAACAGTTTGCAGTACCGGCGGAACCATATAGCAGGAGCCTTCTGGGCGGTACGTTCGCGCTTGGATGCAGACCTTACACTGATGCCGCCGGTGGGTCTGCTAGTTTTGACATCTAACGATGACGTAGTAGCGCATCTTGCGGCCAAAGACCTAACGCAGACGCGACCTAACCAGCTCGTCCGTGTACTTGCAGGCGGGAACCACGCCTGGTTCGATGCGGGCTTTCCAAAGGCGAGTGGTATGCAACAGCGGATTGCAAGCTCACCCGACGTTAATCCTGACGAGAACGATATGTGGTACAAACCCTACGACTACTCTGAGGATTCAGATCGAAGAATGCAGCAGTACCTTGACTGGGAGATCGCACTGGTGGACAAAATCGAACGCGACGGTACGCTGCAGTTCCGATGTTTCGAATAGAAAATTTCTTGAGCGCCCGCAGACATATTTGCATGAGCATGCCAGGCCTTGCGAGTGATCCGCGTTAACAGATTGGGCCACCGCGGACCACGTTTGCAGTGACCTATCTGTTAGAGGTGTGCCAGCTTCAGCGGCCAGGGTGCGAACCATTAGACATTAGTCTCGCCACTGGTGAGGCGCTGGCGGTCATGGGACCGTCAGGTGCGGGGAAAAGCCGCCTATTACGTGCCATCGCCGAACTCGACCCAAATGAAGCTGAGGCAGTGAGCTTAGCAGGCGCTGACCGATCGAGCTTTGCAGCGCCCGCATGGCGACGGCAGGTGACCTATGTTGCTGCTACCCCGGGTTGGTGGGCGCCAACGGTGGCCGATCACTTCAAAACTGAACACCTCACCGATGCCAACGCCCTAGCGACACGTGTTTCGCTGCCGTCCAACGCGTTCGAGTGGACGGTGAGTCGACTATCTACAGGTGAGGCGCAACGACTCGCCCTGATTCGCGCACTAGTGCAGAAACCCAAGGTGCTTTTGCTCGATGAACCCACCGCATCATTGGACGACGAGGCTACGGCGAAGGTCGAGGCGCTGTTGCGACAGAGAATGACCGATGGTGCATCGTTAGTGATAGTCACCCACAACAAAAACCAAGTGGCGAGGTTGGCGAAACATTGCCTTCGCATGGACCGAACCGGGAAGGTGACGGTGGAGAAGGTATGAACATAGTTCCGTTATCGTGGTGGGACGTGACAGTGGCTGCATTGCTGCTGATGATTAACGCGGGGCTTTCGATTCGTTTGCAGTTGCACCTTGAAAAATCGTTAGTCATCGCCGCGTTGCGCATGGTGGTGCAGCTTTCGTTGGTAGGCTTGCTACTCAAGACCTTGTTCGCACTAGTTTCTCCTTGGCTCACCGCCGCAGTGGCACTACTGATGATCCTGTTTGCAGGCTACGAGGCCATGGCGCGTCAGGAGCGACGTTTAGCAGGCTGGTGGGGCTACGGACTTGGCAGCGCTGCCATCCTCCTCGCCAGCACAGCGGTCACGGTCTTCGCTCTCACCTCGCAAGTGCAGCCGCAGCCGTGGTACAACCCCCAATATGCGATTCCACTACTCGGGATGATCCTCGGCAACTGCATGACGGGTGTGGCATTGGGACTCAATCTGCTATTTACCAGGGCCGAGCCCGATCGCGCCTCCATCGAGGCGATGCTGGCCCTGGGGTACAGCCGGCATGAGGCGCTGAAGCCACTGGTGCGCCAAGCCATAAAGGCCGGACTGATTCCGATTATCAATGCTATGGCGGCCACAGGATTGATCTCGTTGCCAGGGATGATGACAGGCCAAATCCTCGCCGGTGTAGAACCTTCCCAAGCGGTCAAATACCAAATGCTAATTATGTTCTTGATCGCCGGAGGCACTGCGATCGGTCTACTGGTTGCGGTGCACGGCGGCGCCTTACGCCTCAGTGACGAACGTCACCGCCTACGATTGGATCGCTTGATGGGTGGCGATAGCCCATTATCGGACAAGACTGCGGATGAGTCGTCGTGACAAGTAATTCTTCATTTCACAGATACAATGATTTAACTTGACGGTCTACTTGGTCCGATACACTACTACTCTCAATACGGAACCTGGAGGATCTAATGGCGCAACACATTCAATTTAGAACCCCTTAAGGCAGTGAGGCATCCGGTTACCTGGTGGCTGCGAACAGCTAGCTTTCTTGGGATCGCTCTATAAGGTTCCTTGACCCACCTGTCGTAGTAGAAAAGGGAAAAGCGGACAGATTCGTTTTTGTGCGATTCGAAGCGTTAATCGAGCCAATCACTGAAACGAATATGTCGTTACTATCGGATTCCTCACTGCAAGGCGCTGAAAACTAATTCTCTCCCTTTTTCGTCGGACACCCGAGTGAGACGATGAATGATTACTGAAGCACCCTGTCTCCACCGAACGACCGTCAAAGCCGAATGGCTCGACAACTATGGCCATATGAACATGGCCTATTACTTGTTAGTGTGCGACGAGGCTACTTACGCGTTTTGGGAGAAGGCGAACGACGGTGTGCCCATTGAGGAACGTGGTGGCGCGGAATACGCGGTGGTAGAGACCCACGTGAACTATCTGCAAGAAGTTCAGCTGGGTGATCCGTTGTGCGTGACCACACAATTACTAGGTGCCGACGAGAAACGCTTTCGGCTGCACCACACCATGTCTCACGAAACGCAAGGTTTTGTGGCCGCCACCAACGAGGTGATGGCGCTTGGCTTCGATCTAAACGCTCGAAAACTGATGAAGTTTAAAGAATCGGTGCAAGCTCAACTCAGGCAGGTGCTGGTAGAGCATGCCGCGCTACCGCTACCCAAAAATGCCGGCCGCGGCATAAGTATGGATAAGCGAAGTCAGGGATAGATTTTCTGATTTTAAAGAAGTATATGCTGTAAAAGTGATGCTGCGTATAGTACTATACGTAGTATAATGGATATTTGACGTATACTCATCTGGATAATCTACCCGACAACCTACCTGCGTTGTATGACGAGCTGCTAAACGCTCGCGCCGAGCAGGCCGCTCCCAGCGGGCGCGGGCTATCCTTTGTCACCAAGAATATCCGCCATCAGGTCCATTGGTACCTTCAGCTCACAGTGGGAAGCAACAGATCCCAGCACTACTTGGGGCCGGATTCGGTCGAGCTGCGCCGACAAATCAATAGCGAGAAATCACTGTGGGAGCAAGCGAAACCCCACATTCAACGTCGACAAAGACTGGTCAGGATGCTGATCTCAGGTGGGGCTGCAACAGTCACTAGCGCTGAGGCCCGAGTGCTTGAGATGTTGGAGCGGGTCGGCATCTTTGTGGCAGGGGGCGTGTTGGTGGGGACCCAGCCCTGGTCGATCTACAGCAATATACTAGGAGTAAGCTGGATCCCACAGACGCAAACAACGCCGTCTGCGCAGCCGGCAAGTCATCAAATAATTGTTGGGGTTCCGACGAAGTGCACAGAGAGAAAACAAGCCTTGGTAGATTCTGGCATGGGTTTGTTCGAGGTGCCCATCCTGGACAACAAGTCGACCTCCACAGCGTTTCGTTTCAGAGGGCAAGATATACGGGTCGATATGCTCACTCCGTCTCACGGAAAGTCCTCAACTAAGCCAATCTATTTGCCGGCTGCCGCTTTGTCCGCGGCGCCAACACCGTTTCTCGATTATCTATTGGAACAGGCGCAACCGGCGGTAGTAGTCGCCAAAGCCGGGATTATGGTCAATGTCCCAAATCCGTCACGCTACGCATTGCATGGACTTGCCTGCGACTCCACCATGGAAGGCATTCAAATAATCGGTGGGCTCTTGAAGGTATTGCTACGGGATCGTGCGGCCGACGTGCGCAAAGCTTGGGGCGCAGCGCTACACCAGCCGCCAGAATTCGTGAGACAACTTGATCGCCACACGCAGGGGTTGTCACCGGACACCCGAGAAAACCTTCAAGCTTTAGTGAAGCAGTAGTTTAACCATCGCGGGCTACGAACTTCATGGCTTGATATACCGTTCGCCGCGCCTGCTTACGTTTGAGCGGAGAGTTGAGAAAACGATTGACAGCGGCGAGCACATAGTCACTGACCTCCTTCGGTAGGTCAGCCCACACTTCTTCTCGCGCCGCAAGTACAGTCTTCAATAGATGCACTGAAACGATAAACTCATCGCAGTTATGGTCAAGCAGACTCTCGATTGTTTTGGCGAAAAAAGCGTCAGCATCATGCACGTGCCAACCGTCTAGGTCAGCCCGCTTTTCTGTAAACGCAGCATTACGGCCACAGAAACAGGTTAGTTGCAAAAGCCCCGCGGGCCACATCTGCGGAAACCTTGTGCATTGTTCACGCACCGCACTCGCAAAAGTGATGCCATGGGTGAAATCAAGCCACCCGACATTGTCTGAAACCGGAACTCTGACCTTATGCTGTTGCCGCAGACTAAACGCTAACATGTTGGCTGCATTGACTCCTAGCATTGCTGCGTACAGAGAATCGTGCGCGGAAGCACTACAATCCACAGTGAGCTCGAGCGCTTTATCGATGCCAAGCCCACGCCACATGTCCATGTGTGGATTGACACCATTTGACCTAGTCCGCCATGCATTAAGGGCATCGCGGTAACCGCGGAATTTCGGAATATTATCTTCACGCGTAGCGTACACCATGCTTCGTGCCAACGACAGCAACAATGGTTCTGCTACACCTTCACCCAAGTGCTCGATGAGTCTGCGCGCCTTTGTCACATAGATTAATGAGTGACCAAAGTCGTTGTAGTGCTGCAGAGCGGCCCTGGTCAGGCCTCGCTCGATTTGTTGAAAATTCAATCCGCCGGCGAATGCGCCGCGAAGCTGGGCAACGGCCTCGCACTCATCCTCGCGTTCAATGGCTTCAACGAACTGGTCTTCGTCATAGTCAGAGATTCGATCGCTATACGGATAGGTCTTTTCTCGTAGCACCTCGTCGGCAATGTGGGCGATGGCCTCCAACAAACAAATGAGTTGCGACTCCTCATCGCCGGCATGCTCATGGTAAAGGGTGAGCCAATCGGCAGCGCCGCCATAGGCATGGGTCCAACCAAATTCCAACCGGTTATACGACCACCCTATAGCGTGAACCAGCGCCTCAACAGGATTTACGCCGAGCAGGCACAGTCGACCGAGCTCGCGCGCCATCCTTTGATAATCATTGTCATCGAACGCTTGCCGTAGGTTAGCCATAATCTCCTGCTGACGAGCCTCAACAGGCGGATCGGCCAGGTTCAGCCACACCTCGTCGCCACGCAGCTCGACGGGGTACACACGCAAACGATCTCCGCCGTATAGGTTGCCCCCCGTTGTTAGATCAAACTTCCAGTTGTGCCAATTACACGTCAGTACACAGCGGTCATCCAGCGAGCCTTCGCGCAGTGGATAACCTTCATGAGGACAGCGGTTGTTGCAAGCGAGTACACCGTGAGCGGTATCGAACAAGGCGATCTGTTTGCCGTCGATACGGCGCACGATACGCCCTTTGCGCTTCAAAGACCGCAGGGAACCCGCTTTAATCCAAGGGTCATTTAAAGATTGCGCAGTAGCACTCATCCCATCGAGGGCTTGGTCTTCTCCACACTTGGGCGCGCACTGATCGACGACCACCAACGCTGCAGGTTGGGCGCAGCTTGTAGCGACTTCTGACCTTCCGGCGTTTGCGAAAAGTAGTCATACACCGGCACCAGTGCTAGGTCCGCCATGCTCAGCGTGTCGCCGGCTGCATATTTGTTATTGCCCACTAGCTTGTCTAGCTGCCGCACACAGGTCTCTGCTTTTGGCATCTCCGCTTCCACCGCCGCCTCATCTGTGGTCCCGCCCGTCATCGGTGCAACCACACGCGGAATGAAAATATTGGTGATAAAACACGGGTAGGCATATGAATCTACTATGCTGACAATCTGATTCATGCGTGCACGCTGGCGCGCATCAGACGGCTGAAGGGCGACGCCATCAAACGTATCGTTTATGTAACGCAGAATAGCGCCGGTCTCATAAAGGTCGAAGCCATCGTGGGAAAAGGCCGGCACCTTACCAAAAGGATGTCGTGCCAGATGCTCTGCCGACTGATGGGCACCGCTCAACAGATCTACCTCTTGCAGTTCATAAGGCACACCCTTCTCCTCAAGCCCGAGGCGAACAGTGCGTGCGAAAGTGCTATAAGCGGGTCCATAGATAATGGGATTAGCCATGTTCTCCTCCTCCTAATTGGAATCATGTAACTTTGAAACTCAATGATACGCGCCATCGGTACCACAGACCACAGCGGCTCAGATAACCTCCAAACCCACGTCGCCACCACCAACCAGCATCTCCAATCCCGAGTCGGTCAACGCCCAAGTCCCGCCCTGGATCACACCGATACCTTCATCCAAGAGCTGCACGTAACCGTGTAGTACAAACACCATTCCGGGTTGCAGCGTGCGATCAAAGCCACGGCTGATTTGGAGTGTTTCAAGCCAGATTGGCGGATAGGCGATACCGATACCGTAACCAAATCGCATCAGCGCAAACTCATCAAGATTGCGCTGTCGCAAGGGTTCAAGCGACGCTTGCTCGACTTCACTCACCGCTACGCCTGGGCGAATCACATCCAGCCCGGCACGCAACGATGTGCGTACCGCCTCATACACTTGTCGTGCCCGCGACCCCGGATCACCTAAAGCCATGGTGTGGATCGCAACGGCATGATAGCGCTGGTGCACGCCGGCGAACTCCATGTGCACCAGTTCTCCTGTTTGGATGGCTCGATCACGCGGTGTCGCATGGCCTCCGGGTGTGCGCAGCCCGCTCGAAAGTTCAGTAGGAATTGACCAATAGTCACTGCCCGCAGAACGCATCGCACCCTCAATAGCGCCCGCCAATTCAATCTCCATGATCCCGGATTTAAGTGCGGCACGGGCCGCATCCAAGCCGTAATTCGCATACCGGGCTGCTTGGCGTGTATAACCGTGCTCGGTGGCAGACTTCACCACCCGAAGATCGCCTAGCGACGTTGTCGCATCGATAACATGCGCGGGCGACAGCGCTTGGGTAAGCGCGCACCCCAACGAATGCGGCAACGCGTAGGACTGAAGCTCCATGGCCACTGGTCCATCCATCAAGCCTTTCTCTCGTGCTACCTGTGCTATAAGCGCCGCCACGTCATCAACGTAGAGATGATAGCTGCGAATGTCTTTTACCCACGAGGACTCCGTGGCAAGCACTACATCTACGTCACGAACGACCAATGTAGGTTCATCATTTTGCGTTACCGAAAACAGCAATGCTTGCGGGCTATTGACGCTCACCCAGGAATCGTAACCGGCCAAGTAGTACAAGTCCTCTGGGGCTACGGCTATACACAGCTCAATACCTGCCGCCCTTAGTTGTTGGCGTGCGCGTTGTAGCCGTTCTCGATGTTCGGCTTCAGAGAAAGCTGCAAATTCAGGAGAGCTCATAGCAGTCGCAGTGGAGAATGGCTGGAGGATTCGTCGCTAAGACCGCCCGACCGTCAGTCTTCAGGTACACCTAGTCGAACGTAGCCCGAGCGTATCAACACATAGAGCAGGATCAAACCGACAAACACCAGCGCATTGACTATGGAAGCCAATGCGTACAGCTCCGGCTCAATACCGTGGCGCAAGGTACCCCATGCAATGGTCGGCAAGGTCGGAATAGCGCCCAAGTTATAGAACGAGATATCGAAATTGTTAAAACCAAGCAGAAAACTGACCACAAACGCCCCTAGCACCGCTGGCCAAACGCTCGGCAAGGTGACCTCAAAGAAGCAACGTGCGGGTCGGGCGCCAAACACCATCGCCACCTCATCGAGGCGCCAGTCGTAGCGCAACAGTTGTGCCATCAACACTAGAAACGCAAAAGACAACCCATAGGTGCCGTTAGCGATGATTGCGGAGCCGATATGACCCGGCAGCCCCAGGACATTGCGGTTAAACATCAAGGTGGAAATCCCAATCAATACCTGGGCCACAAAAAGCGGAGACAGATAAATTCCGATGAGCAGTCCACGCCCGCGCATGGGGTATTTCAAAATTCCGATCACCGCAATCGTGGCGAATAAGGCGGCGACCACACCACTACCGATACCGATGATCAAACTGTTCCTTAGTCCCGCATGAAAGTCGCTCATGATGCCTAAGCGTTGATACCACTCCCAGGTAAACTCCGGCGGAAACGGCCACACACTGTTGGAGGCAAATGATAAGTAGGTAATGTAGAAAATAGGAAAGTACAGAAACAAGTACAGGATGATGAGCATCACTGTCTGACTAGTGATGACCAAACGCTCCCCGGGGTTGACCGCGCTCACTGTCTTGACTCCATTCCAGTAAATCCACTGCGACGCAGATTTACGCTGCGCCACACGATAACAATGAACACCAGCGAAACCACAAACAGAACGACGCCCATGGCCGATCCCAACGCCCACGTGCCGGTGGCCCCAAACTGATGATCAAGGATGTTGCCGTACAGCGATCCGTTAACACCACCTAGAAACTTCGGTGTCACGTTGGCCGCCAAGGTCGGCACAAATACCAGAATAATCCCGATCATCGTGCCCATGCGGTTAAGTGGCCAAGTCAGTTCGATAAACGCCCGCCACGGCTTTGCCCCGCAGACCTTGGCCACCTCCAGAAGCTCAAAGTCGAAATTCAACAATGACAGATAGATTGCAAGGATCATGAATGGGATCCATAGATAGACCAGACCTATAGCGGTGGCGATGTTGGAGTACATCAACACCTCGATGGGCTCTATGCCGAAGGTGGTTAACGCCATGTTGACCAAACCGATCGGGCCGAGGATATGCTGAATCGCAGTAACGCGAAGTATCACGCCGGTAAGAAAGGGTGCGGCGGTAAGGAGTATCAAGATCAGTCGAAATCGACCACCATGTTTGGCGATCAAATAAGCAACAGGGTAGGCATAGACCAAACAGATTGCGGACACCGCCAAGGCCATCAATACCGACCGACCCAAAAACTTCAAATATGTCGCGGTGGTGAGAATGACCTTGTAGTTTTCAATATTCCAGTCCGAGATTATCTCGTAGTTCTCGGTGCGCCATAAGCTAAAAACAACGATAGATAGCAGTGGCAGGATGAGAAACACCAGAACGAACAAAGCGCCAGGGAACGTAAGTAGTGCGAAGCGAAAACGCTGATCATGCCGCAGAGACGTGAGAGCGGTCGCAGACATCAGTTGTCACTGACTTGCGGGGTGGCTTCTCCCTTCACCGCAAAACAATCACCGGCATCAACTTGCCACGAAACCTCGACCTCATCAGACCGACTTACAGCGGATATGTCCGGCGTATCACTGACGACGATTTCTGCACCGTTATTCAGACGAACCAGATAGTCCGCGTACTGACCTTTGAAAATAATATCTAGTAGTCGTCCCCGAATTCGGTTTTCAGTGCTGTTCACAGATTCACCATCGCCAGGCTTGTCGATGCGAATACGCTCGCTCTTTATGAAGAGTTCTACCCTGTCGCCTTTCTCAGCGCCATTCGGCCGCACCACATTTAATACCTCGCCATCCCAGTCTAACGACGCAGTTTCACCGTTCACGTCCACTAGCGACCCCACAATTCTATTCGCGGATCCCACAAACGACGCCACAAAACGATTTGCGGGTTTGGCGTAGACCTCTAGCTTCGGGCCCACCTGCTCGAACAACCCTTGATCCATCACCGCGATCCGGTCGCTCATGGTAAGCGCTTCTTCTTGATTGTGAGTGACATACACAAAGGGGATACCTAGCTCAACTTGGTAACGGCGCACCTCCACTTCCATTTCTTTGCGGAGCTCTCGATCAAGATTTGCCAGTGGCTCATCCAACAACAGGATCTCGGGACGCGCGACCAACCCTCGGGCCAAGGCCACGCGCTGCTTCTGTCCACCAGAAAGTTGATGTGGATAGCGATCCGCAACCTCTGTTAGGCGAACAAAATCCAAAGCCCATCGCACTTGCTCGTCTTGCCCTGTGGCCAGCACGCCTTGCATCTTCAACGGGAAAGCGATGTTTTTAGACACAGTCTTGTGGGGGAAGAGCAAGAAATCTTGAAACACCATTCCGATACGTCGTTCGTAAGGCGGCAGCCGCGTCACATCGCGATCAGCAATATGAACCGTGCCTACGTCCGGCGTCTCCAGCCCAGCGATGATTCGAAGCAGAGTTGTCTTGCCCGAACCGGAGGGCCCAAGAATGGCAAAGAATTCTCCCTTGTCGATGTCTAGGCTCACCCCTTTTACGGCTTGGACTGCGCCAAAGCGTTTGGTGACTCGGTCGATTCTAAGTACCGGGTTATTCATGGGGTTAAATAGAGATCACAGGGGCACATCGTCAGACGTGCCCCTGCGTGTCAGAGCGGTCAGACCAGACCTACTCTCAAAATAGGCGGGCGCAGGCGAGACAAGGCGAAAACGGTCGAAAAAGCACAGTATTTATGTGAATACATGAGCATTTTGAGACCATTTTTAACGCCGTATCGGCAAAACGCAGGCATTTTGAGATGGGTTCTAGTCGTGAGGTTAAGCCGCTTCAACTTCTGACCAGATGCGTTCCCACTTCTCGGGCGAAGAGGGCGCGTCAAATTGATAAAGGCCCTGGATCGCGCCGGTCTCGTTTAAGAATAAGGTCTCCACATAGCGATCGGGAATGCGGTCACGCACGTCAACCGTTGGCGCCCATCCGATTTCCGTGGCCACTATGACCATGTTGTCACGCTCCAGACGGAAATTTATCCATTCGTGGGCGATCTCCAGCTTCTCACTGTCGGTGACGCCTGAAGTGATCCCCCAGGTGTCGACCCAGCCGAGGCCCCCTTCTTTTGGCCTGAGCACATGTTTCATATTGAGCTCGGTATTGCCATCAAGGCGATCGAAATGGATGCGCCGATAGATTCCCGACCACTCGGGCGATGCCCACACTACTTGCGCCCTTAATAATCGTTCGAGGGTATCCTCGTCATTCCAGCGATTGACCAGCAACCCCTTTTGCTTGATCAAGAGCTTCTTACACTCTTCTAATTCTTCATCTGTGAGCACATAAGGATTGAAGCTTTTGCCATCTGGGCGTGGACTGTCGACGGTGCCCATTTGGTGCGCGGCAAGGATGCCTGCCAGCGCGATGTTTTCCTCGAATCTTGCGCTGGTGGACAAATGTCCTTTGTACTTGTCATTGAACAGCAAGCTCACCGATTCAGAATCCGCTTCATCCACCTTATCGGTATTCACTGTGAGACCGTAACCGCCCCAGCAATTCGGCGCAGCAATCATATTGTCGCCATCCTCTTCCTGAAGCAGCGGATAAGACGGCGGTACAAAATCCGAAAACACATACTCCAAGTTACTGAGCTTGCTGTAATCCACCGGTTGCACCAATCCTTGTTTGCCATAAAGCCTTGGCCAGAATCCATCGGCCATCACTAAGTCAAAATCCTGGGTTCCTCCAACACGTAGTTTATTCCATGCCTCCGAGTTGCCGTCGAAGAATCCCGCGCTCACCTTTACGTCGAAATTCTTCTCAAAATCCGCGGTGAGACTCTTGACGTTATAGTGTTCCCATCCCAACCAACGAAGCTCCAACGTGGCCGCCTTTGCATCTCTTATAAAGGGCCCAGTGCTCTTCATAGTGAAAGCCGTAGCAGCTCCTGCCACGCCCGCCTTGATGAACTTGCGGCGTGACCAGTCTCGTCGCTTGGCATTTTGGGTTTTGAATTTACTTGTCGATTTAGTCATCTCGATCTCTCCTCCGTGGGGTGCGAAATTTATGGTAGCCTTGCTCCTAATAGGGGTCAACAAACGATATGCCGTGGATACGAAACCAATAAAACGGATACGCAGCTCGCGAAACTTGTTCTATTGAGCAGTCACACCGCCGTCTACCACGAGCTCCGTCCCGGTAATGAACGAAGCCTTATCGGATAGCAGAAACAAACAGGCGTTGGACTGATCCTGGGTAGTACCAAGACGTCCAAGGGGTATGTTCTGTGCGACAGAGGCTTGAACATCCGCCTTGCCCTGCCACCGTTGCTGCATGGGTGATAGCACTGGTCCGGGCAGGATGGCGTTGGAACGAATACCATCGGCGGCGCACTGAATGGCGATGGACTTGGAGAAGCGAATAATTGCGGCCTTTGATGTCGCATAGGCGTCTTGTGGTTTAAGGTCTGCACGGAGCGCGTCGACAGAGGCAATGTGCACCATGGCACCACCGCCGCGTTTTTTCATCTCGGCGACTGCATAGCGAGAGGTGAGAACAAAAGATTTGAGATTGATGCTGTATACCTTGTCCCATACATCCAAATCCATCTCGCTGAAGGACTTGTCGCGATCGAACCACAATACCCCTGTTGCATTGACCAAATAGTCCAGCCCACCGAATTCAACGACCGTGTTATTGATGACATCCCGAACGAATGCCTCATCAGACAAATCGCCCTGGTTATAACGATAGTTTCCAGTACCCTCG
>Ga0224508_10001719_pt1 | contig 19426 bp, 16 predicted proteins | sample SF_Jan12_sed_USG_4_FD_170157 | JGI IMG/M metagenome (GOLD analysis project Ga0224508, IMG submission 170157) | Sediment microbial communities from San Francisco Bay, California, United States - SF_Jan12_sed_USGS_21 | ecosystem: Environmental > Aquatic > Marine > Sediment | place: USA... | reverse complement strand
CGAGTCGCGATCGATTCGTGTCGCTGTACACACCGGCGGCCGGCGGTATGCAGCGCATCGACTCGTTCGACACGAGTCACTATCACCAGCACCCGACGTTTCTCGGCGGCGGCGGCGGGCTCGTGTCGACCATCGACGACTACCAGCGCTTCTGCGACATGTTGCTCGCCGGTGGATCCGGCAACGGCAGCCGCATCATCGGCCCGAAGACGCTGGCGTACATGACCACCAACCATCTGTCCGGCGGCGCGACGCTCAACGAGATGGGCCAGTCGCTGTTCAGCGAGACGGCACTGGAGGGCACCGGATTCGGTCTCGGCTTCTCCGTCACCGTCGACCCCGCCGCGCTCGGCGCCGCCTCGTCGGAGGGTGACTACGGATGGGGCGGGGCGGCGAGCACGGCATTCTGGATCGACCCCGCCGAGGAGCTGTCGGTCATCTTCTTGACGCAGCTCCTGCCGTCGAGCAGTTACCCGATCCGCCGCCAGCTCCGCAGCGTCGTCTACCAGGCGTTGACGAGCTGACCGAACGGGTCGCAGCCGGAGGAACGACGCGGCCGCGGGTTGCGATCAGGTGCCCGGTTCGCCTACCAAGGTGCGGTGCGGATCGAACCCCTCGACAATGCCGAGTACCTCCTCGTGACGACCTACAAGCGAGACGGCACGGGTGTTGGGACACCGGTGTGGTTCGCGGGCGGCAATGGAAGGTACGTGGTCGTCACCGAAGCGCAAAGCGGCAAGGTCAAGCGCATCAAGAACATTCCGAGGGTCGAGATCGCGGTGTGCGACCGGAAGGGCCGCGTCAACCCCGGTGCTGCGGCCCTCGCGGCGACAGCACGCATGCTCGATGGCAACGAGGCCGACGCCAATGCAGCTGTCGTCCAAAAGAAGTACGGGCTGAAGTGGAAAGCGTTCGAACGCACCTCAGGATTGTGGCGAAAGGTCCGCAAGAGCGACGAACCCGAACAAGCGGTGATCGAGATCACCCTCACCGAAGCAATCTGATCGCCCGCAGAGGATCCCATGCGCACCTACCGGCTCGCGACCCTCATCGTCGTCGTCGGCCTCCTTGCGGGGGCATGCAGCGCCGACGGGGACGGCAATGTCGACATCGCAGACGCGGCCGACGCCGTCACCCGGCCCGATCCCACTCCAGCGCCCGAACCGACGCCCGAGCCGACGCCGGCGCCCGAACCGACGCTCGAACCGACACCGGCCCTCGAGCCGACCGTCGCCGATCCGCTCTCGGTCGACACGCTGCTCGGTCCGGTGATCGGCACGGCCGAGGGTGCGATCCGCGCGTTCCGGGCCATCCCCTACGTTGCCGCGCCGACCGGCGAGAACCGCTTCCGCCCCCCTCAGCCCCACCCTGGTTGGTCCACACCGTTGGCCGTGACCGACCCGGGCTTCTCGTGCCCACAACCGACCGATGGCCTCACGTCGGCGTTCCTCGTCACGCCGCCGAGCAACGAGGACTGTCTCACGCTCAGCGTCTTCGCTCCGAACGACGCCGCCGGACTGCCGGTGATGGTCTGGTTCCACGGCGGCGGCTTCACGACGGGGTCGGCCCACCAAGCGCTCTACGAAGGGGTTGATCTCGCCGCTGAAGGCGTCGTCGTCGTCACGGTGAACTACCGGCTCGGCGCACTGGGCTTTCTCACCACCGAACAGCTAAGGGCCGAGTCCGACGACGGGTCCGTCGGGAACCTCGGCATCGCCGACCAGACCGCGTCGCTCGAGTGGGTCCGAGACAACGTTGCAGTCTTCGGCGGTGATCCGGACAACGTGACGATCTTCGGGGAGTCCGCAGGCGGCTTCTCGGTCTGCGCGCACCTGGCAGCTCCAGCTTCGGTCGGCCTCTTCCACCGGGCCATCATCCAGAGTGGAGGCGGTTGCACGCGATACGCCGACCTGCCGACTGCCTTCGCAAACGGCGCTGGCTACATCGAACAAGTCGACTGCGACCATGTCGACGACACGACGGCGTGCTTGCGGTCCCGGACGGTCGATCAGCTCACCGCCGTCGACGATGGCGGATTCGGCCTGGTCGCCGACGGCGTCCGTCTAGCCGAACCCGCGCTCGCGCTGGCCCAGGCCGGCCGCTTGAACGACATCGAAGTACTCGGCGGATCCAACCTGTACGAGGCCCGGCTGTTCACGATCGGCTCACCCGAGCCCAGCGACGACGGGCTGGCCGAGGTCGTCGGCGACCTGGGCATCGTCGACGTCGACGGCGTCCTGGCGTTGTACCCGCCCGATGAGTACGACACCAACCTGGCGCGCTTCCAGGACCTGAGCACCGATCTCACGTTCGCGTGTCCCGCTCTCACGCTGGCCACCACGCTCACCGATGTCGGGGGCACGGGCTACTCGTACGAATTCGACTACGCGTCGGCCAACGACCCCTTCGGGCTCGGCGCGACCCACGGTGCCGAGCTTCCGTTCCTGTTCAGCACGCCCGACGGCATCATCGGTATCACGGGATTCGATGACGACGACAAGGCGATCTCCGATCTGCTGCAGGCGAGCTGGGTGGCATTCGCCTCCACCGGTGATCCTTCCACGGCCGTCGTCGACTGGGCCCCCAACAGCACCGCGGAGCCCGGCATCGTGGTGATCGACTCCGAGGTCGCGCCGGTCGCGGAGATCCGGGGCGGCCGTTGTCGGGCGCTCCGCGAGCTCGGCCTCGTCAGCTGATCGGACATTCGGTCGTTCCTCGCCGGGACGGTGAGGGCAACTCGGCGAATTATCCCCGAGTTAGGGATCCGCTGACGCAGTGCTTACGCAGCCGGGGTGACGATGGCGCTATGCCGTCGAACGATGGCATAGCCCCGAAACAGGAGAAATGACCGTGCTATCCCCCCTCACCGCTCTCGTCAGTTCACTGGCCGGCAAGGTTGCCGTCGTCGGTGCGCTGGGCTTGGCCGCCACCGCCGGCGCGCACGGTTCCGGCGTGGTCGACGTACCGCTGCTGCCCGACGTGGGCAAGATCGAGATCGTCGCCACACCCGAAAGGCCGGCCCCCGATGTCGTGCTGGTGTCACCTGTGGCCGGCGTGTCGGCGTCGCCCGACGCGTCCCCTTCGCCGGATGCGTCCCCGTCACCCGACGCCTCACCCTCCCCCTCCCCCGACGCCTCACCGTCACCCTCACCCGACGCCTCCCCCGCCCCCGACGGCGGGTCGTCCACCCACCAGGTGCTCGATGCAGGTTCGGTTACGGTCGCGGTCAACGGCACGTCGGTGAGCGTCGTGTCGGCCAGCCCGAACAGCGGATGGTCGATCGAGATCGAGACGGACGAGCCCGGTGAGGCCGAGGTCAACTTCCGCAACGGCGGCGAACGGGTCGACTTCCGCGCCGAGATCGAGGACGGCCGGCTCCGTATCCGGGTCCGCGACCGTCGCACCGACACCCAGACCGAGACCTTCTTCGGTCCCGACGGTGTGATCGTCGATGACGACGGTTCCCACGACGACAGCAACGACGGCCCCGACGACAGCGACAGCCCAGACGACGACTCCGACGACAACAGCGGCAGCGACGACAGCCACGACGGCCCCGACGACAGCGACAACAGCGGCAGCGACGACGACGATGACGATGACGACAGCGACAACAGCGGCAGCGACGATGACGATGACGACAGCGACAACAGCGGCAGCGGCAGCGACGATGACGATGACGATGACGACGATGACGACGACGATTGATCGGTCCGGATCCAACTCGGGTCAGGGCTGATCTGGCGTACCTCCCCATCGCGGCAGAGATCCCGACTGCATGAGCGAACCGCATCCTGTTCGACGGCCCTCCTCGAACCGGATGCGGTTCGTTCGCGGCGTGCGCGATAGTGGCGTATGACTGCATTCAGCGGATTCTCGTCGGCGGCGATCGACGCCCTCGCCGAGATGCCCGGCTGGTCGAAGGACGACTACGACGCCAGGAAGGGCGAACTGAAGGACGGGCTGACCGCGCCGGCGATCGCGCTCGTGAGCGATCTGCGCGAGCGGATGTCGCAGGTTCTCGATCGAGAGCTCACCATCGCTCCGAAGATCGGCGGCTCGGTGTCGCCGTTGCACCGCGATCTGCGGTTCGCGAAGGACAAGAGCGAGCGCTACAAGGATCATCTCCTGATGACGATGTGGGACGGCACCGACAAGCGAACCGCCCCGATGTTGTGGCTCAGACTCGGCGCTGACTCGGCCGGATTCGCCAGTGGGATCGGGTTCGACAAGACCATCCGGGAACGATGGCGAACCGCCATCGGTGAGGCCTCCGGTGCGAGCCTCGTCGAGGCACTGGCCGATCTCTCGGCCCACCACCCCGTCGACATCGCCGGCCAGACCCTCGCCCGCGTGCCGAAGCCATGGCCGGCCGATCATCCCCGAGCCGATCTTCTCCGTCACACCGGGTTCCAGGTGCGCTGGGCCGAGCCCTACGCCGACAACGTCGCCTCGGCAATGTTCGCCGACTGGGCCGAGACCCGACTGGCCGAGCTCGCAGACGTCCATCACTGGTTGGTGAACCATGTCTCATGATGCAGAGGAAAGATTCTGGGAGATCGCCGAGGAGCTCCAGGCGAAGGACGATCGCGTCGGCGAGGGCACGATCATGGGGTTCCAGTGCCTCCGCGTGAGCGGCGAGTTCCTCGCCATGGTCGAGCACAAGAGCGATCGCCTCGTCGTGAAGCTTCCTGCCGATCGGGTCGCTGCGCTGGTCGCCGATGGCCTGGGTGCGCCATTCGCTCCGGCCGGCAAGGTGTTCAGGGAATGGGTGGCGGTCGACTACGGCGACGGCGACCTGTGGCGCGCGCTGCTCGAGGAAGGCATCACCTTCGTGGGCGGTTGACACCACCCCGAACCCGAAATTTCGGGTTGGTGCTGGCCCGGCGCCGATAGGGGTGTCCGCCCCGACCACCCCTGTCGGCGCGGGTCGTGAGCCGATCGAATCACGTCGAATGGCTCACCGGATTGATCGAGCGCAGATCATTGCCTGAACATCGGCCCGCCGCCGTGACCGATAAGGGTGGGTGGAGGCTCGAAAGCAAGGTCGTTTCTCGCCAGGAGTGCGTCTCCTGTTCGTCGCGGTCGCCCTCGTCCCGATCGTCGGTCTCGGCTGGCTCTCGACGGGGCTCGTCGCCGACGCTTCGCAGCAGTCGGAGAAGGCGGCCGAGATCTCGATGACCGCGAGCAGGCTGAACCAGGCGATCCGCCTGCAGGCCGATATCACCGCCGAGTCCCTCTGGGCGAATGCGCTTGCGTCGTCGAGTGCAATGGGTATTCCACTCGAGCTCGTCGCCGAGATCACCGGCGTCGATGTCGAGGCGGAGTACCGGGCGGCCATTCTCGAGACCGATTCCTCGATCGACGTGCGCCTGTTTCCCGGCACCGAGGTGCTCCTCGACGATGCTCGCGACCTGGCGAGTCCGAGCAGCGACAACAGCGATGACATCTCCCTGGCCTACGACCTCGTGGAGGCACGGCTCGGAGCTACGATCCTCCGCAGCCTGGGCGAGCTGAATGCGCTCGTCGTGGGCACGGGCGACGCCGAGGATCTCACCGATTCCGTGAGAGTCCTGGAGCGCTCGGTGAGCCTTCGTGAGGACTTGTCGTCGATGACCGAGGGCTACTTCACGGCCCGTTTCCCGACTGGGAACACCGTCGCCGGAGCGGAAGATCTGCTTCGCCACTCGACGAGCTACGACCGCACACTCGCCGACCTCAAGACCTTGATCCCCGATGGAAGTCCACTCAAGGACATCTGGATCGAGGTTGACGAGTCCCGTTCGGTCGGCGCCTTCCTCGCGCGAGTGGACGAGTTGACGGACGTGCTGATCGTCAGCGGCACCGACGGAGAATCGTTCGGCGCCGCGGTCACCCCGACTGGCGTGGAGGAGGAGGCCCAGGCGTTTCTCGATTCCCTCGATGCCGTCGTCCGCCACGTCGGGTTCGTCGACGCCGCTGCAGCCGATGTCACGGCGGACGCCGATGCGATTCAAGCGGCGGCCGAGGCGTCCAAGCGCGAGACGCTCACCGTCGCAGGGTTGCTCGGAGTGGCTGCCGCTCTCGCTGTCGTAGCCGCCAGCTGGTGGATCATTCGTCCTCTTCGGCGCATGGCCGGTGTCGTCGAACGGCTGCGGGACGGGCATCTGGGGGAACACGTTCGTGAGGCGGGACCCCGAGAGGTGCGGTCAGCGGCACGAGCTCTGAACGAGGCGGTCGACCATCTCGTCTTGGCCGAGCACCAGGCGATCGCCCTCGCCGACGAGGACCTCGACAGTCCCGTCCTGAAGATCGAGTCTCCGGGTCGACTCGGCGCTTCTCTCCAACAGGCGGTCTCCGCCTTGGCCGGCTCCCTGACCGAGCGGGAAGAGTTCCGCCAGCGATTGGCCCACGAGGCCGCTCACGACGGTCTCACCGGGCTGGCGAATCGTTCGGCAACCATGGCCGATCTCACGCAGGCGCTCGCCCGTGTGCGACGGAGCGACCACGAGCTCGCGGTGTTGTTCATCGACATCGACGGCTTCAAGTCGATCAACGACGCCCACGGCCACGCGGGCGGCGATCGAGCATTGCGCATCATCGCCGGGCGCATCGCCGGAACGATCCGATCCGGCGACCAGCTCGGCCGCATCGGCGGGGACGAGTTCGTCGTGATCGCCGAGCCGATGGGTACAGCGAGCGAATCCTTGACACTCGGACAACGCATCCTGGATGCCGTCGCGATGCCGCTCCATGTCGGCGAGGTCGAGGTCCGCCTCACCGCGAGCATCGGTGTCGCGCTCGGCGGCACCAGCCTCACGGCCGACGAGATCCTCCGCGACGCCGATCTCGCCGTGTACAAGGCCAAGTCGGATGGCCGGGCGAGGCTCAGGTTCTGTGACGAAGAGCTCAGGGAGGAACTTCGTCACCGCGTCGATGTCGAGCACTCTCTCGAACGTGCCCTCGAAGACGACGAGCTCGTACTTCACTATCAGCCCATCACCGATGCGCACACTGGCAAGATCGTCGCGGTCGAGGCCCTCGTCCGATGGCAGCGAGCTTCTGGCCGGCTCGAACCACCGGCCAACTTCATCCCGATCGCCGAACGCAGCGACTTGATCATCGACGTCGACAGATGGGTGATCCGCCACGCGGCCCGGCAGATGCGGTGCTGGGAGCAACACCCGGCCCTCGGTGACATCACCGTTTCGGTCAATCTCTCCGCTCGGCACCTCACAGTGCCGTCCCTGGTCGACGAGGTGCTCGGTCCGCTACGAGACGAGGGGATGGATCCTCGGCGGCTGACTGTCGAGTTGACCGAGACAGCATTGTTGAGCGACTTGAATCGTGCCGCCGATGCCCTCGCCGGACTTCGTACCCACGGTGTACGGATCGCCATCGACGACTTCGGAACGGGCTACACCTCGCTCACCCACCTCCGTCGTCTTCCGGTCGACATCTTGAAGATCGATCGGAGTTTCGTGGCCGGCCTCGACAACGACGACGACCGTTCGCTCGTGAAGCTCATCGTCGACATCGGCCATGTACTCGGAGTCTCGATCACCGCCGAAGGCGTCGAGACGGACGCTCAGGCCGACGCCATCACCACGATCGGCGGCGACCACCTGCAGGGTTTCGGGATCGGGCGACCCATGGCGCCGACGGACCTCGAAGGTTGGGCGGCTGCGACGATGGCCCGGCTCCCCTCTGACCGAGGCCCGATCGCCACGCAGTTCAGCTAGCGGTAGGGCAAGGCCCTGCGGGTCTCGCTCCAGCCTCGCCCGACAACGTCGAGCTGGCTGACGGTCGACACCACACACCCCGACCCCGAAATTTCGGGGTTGGTGCTGGCCTCGGGTGCCTAGTCGCTCCAGCCGCCGCTGTAGGAGATGAACTGTCCGGTCTGGAAGCGGGATGTGCCGTCGAGCATCACGGCGCAGAAGCTCGCGAACTCCTCCATGGTGCCCAAGCGCTTCATGGGCACGTACGACTCGACCTTGGCCCGCTGTTCGGGCGTCTCTATGCGATTGGCACGAATGAACTCGGGGAAGTCCATGAAGTTGGTGCCGACCGCGTTGATCTGCACACCTTTGTCGGCAACCTCGGCGGCGACGTTCTTCACGAGCATCGATGCACCCGCCCTGGTTGCGCTGTACAGCGGTGCCCCCAGCGTTGGCCGTGCCGCCGACGCGCTGGTGATCACGAGCACCTGCCCGTCCCCGGCATCGAGCATTGTCGGCAGCACGTGCTTCAGGAAGTGATACGGCGCCTCGATGTTGCCGTTGACCACGGCGTGAAGGTCGTCGACGGTCGAATCGAGGAATCGTCCGATGACGATGCGCCCCGAGAACATGCACGCCGCGTGGATCTGCCCGAATCGGGCGAGACCGGCGGAGACGAGACGGTCACAGGCCGCCGGATCGCTCAGGTCACTGGCACCGTCGACGACTTCGACGGCAGCACCGAGCTCCTCGAGCTCGTCGACCAGCCCGTCGGCCGGGTCGGCGATGACCAGGTCGTGTTCGCGTGCCGCAAGCAGCCGGGCGAGCGGAGGTCCGACATATGAGCCGGTCGGAGCAACCAGGGCCACACGTCTCGTCATCACCGCAGCGTAGATGTGCCCGGTGACTCAGCCCAAGATGGCGATCACACTCTGTTTGATGATGCGCTCGGCCCGCTCGACCGAGAACCCTCGATGAACCCGGAGGTGCGCAGCGCTGTCGTAGCCGGCCACGACCTCGATCGCAGCGATCCTGTCGGCGCGCTCGGTGCGGCCGAAGGCATCGAGCTCGAGCGCGAACAGCTCGCTGACCTGGTCTCGCATCTGTTCGGTGCGGCGATCGAGCTCGGCGGCCAGAGCCGGGTAGAACGGTGCTCGGATCCGTGTCGCCAGATTCACGGCGTGGATCTCCTCGTGCATTCGAACGCGGTGCGCGGCCAGCCGGGCCGCTCGATCTTCGAGGTCACCGGAGTCGTCGAGCGCCTCGAACAGGTGGTCGCCACGGCTGGAGTGTCGCTCGATCGACGTGTTGACGAGCGTGTCGAGGTCGTCGAAGTACCGGAACACCGATCGGAGCGAGACCCCGGACCGCTCCGCGATCTTCTTCGCCCCCGGATTCAGATCGCCTTCGAGCCAGAGGTCGTAGATTGCGTCGACAACCGCCTCGATGTTCTGTCGTCGCCGCTCGTGGCGTCCGTCGACTGTCTGTGCGATGTCGGTCATGTTCCTCGGGTTCGCCCGGCGACGATGGGCCAGCGTTCTCGATCTGGACCCGAGCCGGGTCGAGTGGCTCGATTGACGGTGCCATGATGCGCGCCAACGTTCCAGCAGTGCCAATTGGGATTCGGCCGCGCGGCCGGAGCGCCCGACTTGCCGTCGCCGCGACCGCAGCGCTGCACCATTGGATAGCGTTTGACGATGCCGTTCCACGACCTCTCCGATCCCCCGGAGCGTGCGCTGGTCATCGTTGCGCACCCCGACGACATCGACTTCGGCACCGCAGGAACCATCGCCCGACTCACGAAGGCCGGCACAACCGTCAGCTATGCCCTGGTCTCGTCCGGCGAGGCGGGAGCGCCCGAGGACATGCCGCGCACCGAGGTCGCGGCGCTGCGCGAGCGCGAGCAGCGTTCGGCCGCGGCCGAGGTCGGCGTGAGCGATGTGATCTTCCTTCGCTGGCCCGACGGCCGGATCGAACCGACTCTGGAACTGCGCCGCGATCTCAGTCGCGTCGTGCGCCAGGTGCGCCCCGACCTCGTCATCTGTCAGTCACCCGAGGCTCGGTGGGATCGCATCTACAGCAGCCACCCCGACCATCTCGCGGTCGGCCGGGCGACGATGGCGGTGTTGTACCCCGACGCGCAAAACCCCCACGCCCACCCCGAACTGTTGGCCGAAGGACTCGAGCCGCACTCGGTTCCGGAGGCATGGGTCCTCGGGCTCGAACCGCCCGACGTCTTCATCGACATCACGGAGGTGTTCGAAGCCAAGGTCGCCGCACTCGGGAGTCATGTGAGCCAGACCGCAGACCGATTCGAGATCGACGAGCTGCTGCGAGAGTGGGCGGCGGGGATCACCGAACGCCACGACCTCCCCGTCGGGCGCCTGACCGAGGCGTTCCGCCGCATCAGCACGGCCTGAGCAGCCGGAGCGGGGTAGGAAGCGGAGTCATCTCATGACGTCGACACCTGGGCACCCGGAGCGCATCGAGGACGTCGACATCTTCGATCCGGCCACGATGGAGAACTGGTACCCGACCTATGACCTGTTGCGAGAGCAGTGTCCGGTCTACGAGGTCCCCGGCAAGAACCAGTTCTTCGTGACCCGCTACGACGACCTCACCGCGGTGTTGCGCGACACCACGTTGTTCCGCCGCGGCGGCGGGAGCGCGGCGGTTCTGATGAAGAATCCCGAGGCCACACGCATCTACGAGGAGAAGGGGTGGCCACGGTGGCAGCCACTGGCGACCGAACCGCCCCTGCACCGCCGCTACCGCGAGCTCGTCGACCCGTGGTTCTCGGTCGCGGGATCCGAGACGCGTCGGCCGCTGATCACCGGGCTCGGGAACGACCTGCTCGACGCCTGGATCGACGACGGCGAGGTCGAGTACGTCAGCCAGTTCGCCTTACCGCTTCCGGTCGCCGTGATCACGCTCCTGCTCGGGTTCCCGCTGTCGGATATCGAGCAGCTCAAGGAGTGGTCGGAAGCCTGGGTGATGCCGTTCGCCGGCGGCCTGGCCCCCGACGACGAGATCCATGTTGCCGAGAAGGGCGTCGAGTTCCAGCACTACATCGCCGGCACGATCGCCGAGAAGCGCCGCAAGCCCGGCGACGACGTCATCTCGCACCTCACCACCGCGATGTTCGACGACCCCGCTGGCCGACCGCGGGCGCTGACCGACCACGAGATCATCGGCATCATCGATCACCTCTACATCGGCGGGAACGAGACCACCACGTTCGCGCTCACCTCTGGCCTGTGGCTGCTGGTCCGACATCCCGAGGTCGAGGCCGCCCTGCGTGCCGACCCGTCCCTGGTGCGACGTTTCGTCGACGAGGTGGTGCGACTCGAGTCGCCGACGCAGGGTCTCTACCGCCAGGTCGCCGCCGACACCGAGCTGCACGGCTGCCCGATTCCGAAGGGCGCGGCCGTGCACTTGCGGTACGCAGCTGCGAATCGCGACCCGAGGGCGTTCCCCGACCCCACGAGCATCGATCTGGCGCGACCGAACGGCCACCGCCACGTGGCGTTCTCGCTCGGGGAGACGCACTGCCCGGGCGCTGGGCTCTCACGGCTCGAGCAGACGATCGCGACCGAGGCCATCCTGCGACGGATCCAGAACATCACCTTCGCGCCAGCAAGGAACGACTTCTCTCACCATCGCAACTTCACGCTGCGGGCGCTCAAGGAGCTGCACATCGAGTTCGATCGGATCTGACCCTCGCTCGAGGGTCGTCGGGTCAGGACGTCAAGACCTTGGTCAGTCGCTCCATGAGGTCGCCCACGTCGAGCTCGAGCGGGATGAGGTTGGCCGAGAACGCGAGCGCGATGTCGCGTTCGGGAAGGTACGCGGCATGGCTTCGGAAGCCCGGAACGCCGCCACCGTGTTGGTAGACCAGCTCGCCGGCCACCGTGTCGACCGCGAGCCCGAGGCCGTAGTTCGTGTCGAGGGTCGGCGCGGTCATCTCGGCCAGCGCATCGTCCGACAAGGTTCCCCCGGCGAAGATGCCTCGCATCAGCCCGGCCACGTCGGCGAGCTGGGCCTCGAGCCCGCCGCCGGTCCAGCCGCTCGACTGCAGCACTTCCTGAGGACCAGCGAGGAGGTCGGCGAACTGCTCGCCGTCGACGTCGAGCACGCCCACACCCGCGGGGACGACATCGAGCGCGACGATCGCCGATGCCAGTTCCGCCCGGGCGTAGCCGTGCACCGTCGGCTCGGGCGGCAGCTCGGTCGGAGTCAGGTAGATCTCCTCCAGACCGAACGGCTCGAACAACCGCGTCCTGATCTCGTCGGCGGCGGCATTCCCGGTAACCGCCTCGATCAGGAGGCCCGCCGCCAGGAAGCCGGTGGTGTTGTACTGGTACTCGGTGCCGAGGTCGTACTGGGGGCCTCGATCGGCGGCGAACGCGATGATCTCCTCGGGTTCATAGGGCACGTCGGCCCGGGAGCCGGCTTCGACGTAGAAGCCGGGGTCGAACGCGTACTCGATGAAGCCGTTCGTGTGGTTGAGGAGCTGGCGAACCGTGACCTCGTCCTCGAACTCGTAGCCAGGCGCCCAGCCCGGCAGATAGGTGCTGACCGATTCATCGAGGTCGACGAGGCCCTCGTCGACGAGCTGGAGCACGACGGCGGTGGTGACCGGTTTGGTGATGGACCCGATGCGGAAGTAGTCGTCGACGGTCACCGGTTCGCCGCTCGCAATGTCGGCGACGCCCCGGGCCAGGGTGATCGACTCGCCGTCGGGCAACAGCACCGCTACAGACATGCCGGGGATGCTGTTCGCGGCCATGAACTCGTCGACCTCGGCCGTCACGAGCGCGGTGAGATCGGCTTCGGGCTCGGGCTCCACGGTCTCGTCGGCGGCCGCCACGGTCTCTTCGACGGCTTCGGCTGTCGGCTCGGCCGGGACCGCCGTCGGGTCGGTCGGGAGGTCGCCGCTCGCCGCGACGGGCGAGGACTCGGCCGACCCGCACGCGGTCGCCAACAACAAGACCGACAAGACCCCGGCTATGACACGGCGCATGATGGATTCCTTCAGGGTTACAGGACGGGGAAGATCGGGGAGTCAGCCACGATCGGAGATCAAGTCGCCCAGTCAATCACGCGCGCCGCCAGATCCCGACGGCAGATGATGAGTCCGGGGACGACGGGGCGGGGCTGATTGAAGAGCAGCACGCTCCCGTCGATGCCGGAGACGTGCAGGCCGGCTGCGGCCGCGACGGCCGCGGGGGCGCACGCGTCCCACTCCCAGAGCTCGGTCGGATGGACGTAGACATCGGCCGCGCCGCTCACCACCGCCATTGCCTTCACGCCCGCGGAACCGACGACAACGACCCGTCCGCCGATGTGACGGGCGATCTGCTCGCCGACGTGGCGACCCGACCGACCGGCGATGACGACCGGCGTGTCGCCGGTGGCCGTTCCCGGCAGTGGCGACATCGCCGTCGTGAACACACGGCGACTCGTGGGCAGTGAGACCGCCGCCGCGGTCACCACGTGTCGATCGACGAGCGCCACGTGCACGGCGAACTCGGATCCGTCGGCGGCGGGGAAGTCCGCCGACCCGTCGAGCGGATCGACGATCCAGACCCGGTTCCGATCGTGACGCCGGCCGTCGTCGTGGCCCTCCTCGGAGAGGACGGCGTCGTCGGGCCGGGCCTTGGCCAGCTGATCGACGAGATACTCGTGCGCGAGCCGATCACCGGACTGTTCGATGTCCCACCAGGACCACCCGTCACGCTGCCATGCGAACCGTTGTTCGACGAGGAGCCTGCCTGTCTCGCTCGCCAGCCGCCCGGCGAGCACGTGATCGTCCAGGTGGTGCTCGATTCGCCGACCCTACCGGGCACCGGGCGCGGTCATGACGCCGCGAATCGGCACGCCAGGGGCAGTGCGCGCTCGGTTCGGACCGTCGATCAACGCGAGCTACGGTGTGGCCCCGCCCCCGACGAGGAACACGCATGCAACTTGGAATATTCGACAGCTCGAGCCGGGTCGACAGGTTGGTGGCATCGGCCAAGGAGGCGGACGAGCTCGGGTTCTCCACGCTCTGGACGCCGCAGACCTTCGACGTCGACGCGCTCACAGCACTCGCCGTCGTTGCGCGCGAGGTTCCCGGGTTGCGTCTCGGCACCGCGGTGGTTCCGACATACCCGCGCCATCCGATGATGCTCGCGCAACAGGCGCGCACGGTGAACCAGGTTGCCGACGGCAGGCTGCGACTCGGCATCGGCCTGTCGCACCAACCCGTGGTCGAGGGCATGTGGGGCATCCCCTTCGACAAGCCGATTCGCCACATGCGCGAATACCTCGAGATCCTCGTGCCGTTGCTCCGCGACGGGAAGGTGTCGTTCGGCGGCGAGACGCTCACCGGACGGGGCGAGATAAACATCCCGGGCGAACCGTGCGGCGTGCTGGTTGCGGCGCTGGGGCCGAGGATGCTCGAGCTCACGGCGCAGGTGGCCGACGGCACCATCACCTGGATGGTGGGACCGCGCACGCTTGCCGAGCACACCACGCCGGTCATCAATGCGGCAGCCGAGGCGGCCGGCCGGCCGGCTCCGCAGGTGATCGCATCGCTTCCGGTCTGCGTGACGGCCGACATCGACACGGCCCGCACCCGTGCCGCCGAGGACTTCGCGATCTACGGGCACCTGCCGTCGTATCGCGCGATGCTCGACCGCGAGGGCGCCGACGGGCCCGAGGACATCGCGGCGATCGGTTCGATCGATCACGTCGCCGAACGGCTCGACGGCCTCTTCACCGCGGGTGCAACCGAGGCGATCGCGACGATCTTCGGTGAACGCGACGAGATCGCGGCCACACGCGAGGCGCTCGCCACCCTTCTCTGACCACCGATCCGACGACCCCCGAGGAGTCAACCATGGCGAGCAACGCCGAGAACGCGTACGAGGTGATGAAGGTCCGCGAGGGCACCGACGAGGGAACCAGCGAGTGGTTCGAGATCACCCAGGAGAGGATCGACGCCTTCGCCGACGCAACCCTCGACCATCAGTTCATCCACGTCGATCCCGAGCGAGCGGCCGCAGAGACGCCCTTCGGCGGGACCATCGCCCACGGCTTCCTGACCTTGTCCATGCTCGTCCACCTCGACACGACCATCCCTCGCGAGGTGCCGAAGCTCGACGGCGTGATCATGGGGATCAACTACGGATTGAACAAGGTTCGATTCCTCTCGCCGGTGCCGTCAGGGAGCCGCATCCGCGCCAACAGCGTCATCTCCAATGTCGAGCTGAAGGGCAGCGCGGTCGACCAGACGAGGACGCTGACCGTCGAAATCGAGGGCCATGACAAACCGGCCCTCGTCGCCGAGTGGATCGGACGCGTCGTCTTCGCCTGACGCCGACCGGGGTCAGCTCGGCGCGGAGACTGCGTGCGCCCGGAGGTCGCTCAGGCTGGCCCACTCGAGGGTCCCAACGTGGGTGGCCTCGAGCACCACGCCCGGCGCGGCGCCCGCTTCGAGTGCCTCCTGCCACCGTGGTGCGCACAGACACCACTGGTCGCCGGGCTGCAGGCCCGCGAAGCCGTGTTCGGGCATCGGTGTCGAGAGGTCGTTCCCGACCTCCTTGGAGAACGCCAGGAACGCCGCCGTCACGCGTGCGCACACGGTGTGCACACCATCGTCTCCTGCTCCGGTGTCGCAGCAGCCGTTGCGATAGAACCCCGTCATGGGGTCGGTGGAACAGGACTGGAGATCGGTGCCCAGCACGTTCTTGGCCATCGGCTCATCAAACCACGTCGCAGGCCGGAGTGCCGTTCATCCGCGAGTGACCGAAGCGCCTCAGGGTTCGATCGTCACCTCGACGGCATGCGAGAGCTGTCGTGACGATTCACCGATGTGGAGCCGGTAACGGCCCGGGTCGACGATCCAGTCGTGGACGTCGACGTCCCAACAAGCAAATGAGCGCCGACCGAGCTCGATCATGACCTCTCGGCGCTCGCCGGGGCCGAGCGCCGTCCTCTCGAATGCGACGAGGCGCGGCTCGGGCTGCTGTAGTCGGTGGTCGACGGCCTCGATGTAGACCTGCACGACGGTGGAGCCGGCGCGACGTCCGCTGTTCTGAACGGGCACGGTGAACGCGACCGAAATGTCGGTGCTGACCCTGACGGACGCTGGCGACGGCTCGCCGATGTCGAAGGTCGTGTAGGAGAGCCCGTGGCCGAACGGGTACCGCACCTCGGCCCCGGCCGCGTCGTAGCCCCGATGACCGACGAGCACCCCCTCGCCATAGTGCATGACACCGTTCCGTCCCGGGTAGTGATCGCGTGCGGGATGATCGTCGAGCTGCACGGGGAAGGTGACCGGAAGCCGCCCGCCCGGATCGGCATCGCCGAACAAGACATCGACGAGCGCGTCGGCCATCTCCTGGCCGCCGAACCATGTCGCGATCACCGCCTCGACGTCGTCTTCCCAGTCCATCGTCACCGCCGACCCGGCCGTGAGCACCACGATCGTGCGATCGTTGACCGCGGCCACGGCGCGGACGAGGTCGTCCTGACCGGCCGGCAGGTCCATCGACTCGCGGTCGTTGCCTTCGGTCTCCCATTCATCGGTCGTGCCGACGAACACGAGCGCAATGTCGGCCTCGCTCGCCGCGGCAACGGCGTCGCCGACCATGTCGTCGGGCCGCGGCGGGTGACAGCCGATCTGAACGGAAGGGAGCATTCCGTCGCGAGAGAAGAACTCCACGAGCACCTCGGCATCGACGTCGGCGCTGAGCTCCACCTCGCCGATGACCTCGGGACCGCCCGTCCCGAAGAATGCCTCGCTGCGGGGCGCCGACTCGTCGGTCCAGCCGACGACCTCGATTCCGTCGATCAGCACCCGGGCTCGACCTGAGGTCGTCAGGCCGAACCGGTGCATGCCGGTTCGTTCGGGGCGGAACCGGCAACCGACCCGAGCCGACCACTTGCGGGGGTCGACGACGTTCGGCACGCCGCCGAACCACATCACCTTGCTCGTCGGCCGCCAGTCGGTCGCCACGACCGGACCGTCGGGATCGTGTCCGGCCACGTACTCGATGTGTACACCCGGCTCGCCGTCGGGGCGGTGAATCCGGTCGCTCGGCAGCAGCGGCGCCCATTTGTCGATTGCTGCGCCCGGCTCGCGGGCGAGCTTCACCCGGGGGCCGAGGCGTTCGGTGAGCGCCTGGAGCGGCGAGCGCAGATGGAGGGGGATGAGCGACGAGCTGCCCCCTCCCATGATCTGGGCCCGATCGGCGAGCGGACCGATGACCGCGATCGACTCGATGACGGTCGTGTCGATGGGCAGCACGCCGCGCTCGTTGCGGAGCAACACCATGCCGGCGATCGCGGCCTCACGGCAGAGCGCTCGCTCGGACGGTTCGTCGATGCTCGTCTCTCCCGCATCGACATCGATCGTCGGATCGACCCAGTCGGCGACGCGCAGCACCTCCCGCGCCAGCCCGTCGACGACGAACTGGTCGAGATCGCCGTCGTCGAGCGCAGTTCGGAGGTACCGACCGAAGAACCGTGCCGGCCCCGGCATCTCGATCGTCGTGCCGCCGACCGCCGTCGCGACGGTGGACGTCGTGGCGAACCAGTCGGACACGACCAGCCCGTCGAAGCCCCACTCGTCTCGCAGGATCGTGCGCAACAGCTCACGGTTTTCGGTGGCGTGCACGCCGTTCACCAGGTTGTACGACGACATGACCGCCTTGGCATCGGCCTCGATGACCGCCGCCTCGAATGGCCGCAGATACACCTCCCGTAGTGTCCGCTCGTCGACGACGACGTCGACCGTGTGGCGTTCGAGCTCGGTGTCGTTGCCCAAGAAGTGCTTGGGCGTGGCGGCCACCCGGTTCGACTGCACGCCATGGATGAACCCGACCGCGAGCCGAGCCGTGAGCTCGGGGTCCTCGCCGTAGCACTCGAAGTTCCGGCCGCCGATCGGCGTACGCGCGATGTTGATGGTCGGACCGAGCAGGATGTGCGCCTGGCGCCGGCGCGCCTCACGGCCGACGAGCTCACCGACCCGACGGACGAGATCGACGTCCCAGCTGGCGCCGAGCGCAATGCCCACGGGCACCACGACAGCCGGGACGACGGTCCGCGACTCCCCTCGTGCGCCGTTCGGACCGTCGGTCATCTTGAGCGCCGGAATGCCGAGGCGGTCCACCCCGTGGTTCCGCCAGACGGTCGCCCCCGTGAGCAGACCGATCTTCTCGTCGACGCTCAGCTCGTCGATGAGGGCCTCGAATCGGTTGTCGCCCATGTCCTCCCCCTTGTTGGTCGAAGGACGCACGCTATCGGCGGAGCTACGATCATCTCGATGGGGACCCGCTCGGTCAACTCCGTGGCGTCGAGCTTCTCGATCGACTCGATCCTGTCGGTCGGCTCGATCAGATCGATCGGCAGCGCCGGGTCGATACTCAGTGCAGGCTCGGCCGGCTCGATTCTGTCGATCGGCTCGGCCGGGTCGATACTCAGTGCAGGCTCGGCCGGCTCGATCCTGTCGATCGGCTCGGCCGGCTCGATCCTGTCGTACGGCAGCGCCGGCGCGATCCTCGCGGTCAACGATCGTCGGGTGCGGCGCCGACATCTCCGTCTCGCCGGTGCGGTGGCGGCACTCGGTGTCGCCTTCGCCGCGCTCGGTCGCTGATCAACCCGGGACCTGACGCTCGAGACCGGCCCGCCGCCGCGCGAGATACGCACGTTCGGCGTCGTTGTCGGTTGTCCGTTCGGCCACGTGGTAGGCGGCGATCGCCTCGTCGACCTGGTCGGACCGGCGGAGGAGGTCGGCACGAGCGGCGTGGAACGGCGCGTAGCCGGCGAGCGAGTCGGTCAACGCATCGAGCTGCACGAGAGCACGCTCGGGGGTGTCGGCCATGCCTTCGGCCACGGCGCGGTTGAGCTCGACCACCGGCGACGGCGCGAGTCGGGCGAGCAGCCCGTAGAGCCCTGCGATCTCACGCCAGTCGGTGTCGTCGGCGTTCGGGGCACCGGCATGCAGGGCGCTGATGGCGGCCTGCAGCTGATACGGCCCGACCGACCGACGGGCGAGCGCCCGGTCGAGGACGGCCGTTCCCTCGTCGATCGCCGCCCGATCCCACCGTGACCGGTCCTGTTCGTCGAGCACGAGGAGCTGCCCGTCGGCGTCGAGCCGAGCGTCGCGCCTGGAGTCGTGGAGCAACAAAAGGGCCAGTAGTCCCTCGACCTCCGCGTTGCCGGGAAGCAAGCCGACCAGCAGCCGAGCGAGCCGGATCGCCTCGGTGCACAGGTCGCCACGCACGAGGTCACCCCCCGTGCTCGCGGCGTAGCCCTCGTTGAACACGAGGTAGATCACGGCCAGCACACCCTCGACCCGCTCGGACAGCATCGGCGCGTCGGGTATCTCGAACGGGATGCCCGCGCTGCGGATCTTGGCCTTCGCCCTGACCAGACGCTGAGCCATGGTGGCCTCGGGAACGAGGAATGCCCGAGCGATCTCCGATGTGGTGAGACCGCCGAACGTCCGAAGCGTGAGCGCGACCTGGGCCTCGACCGTGAGTGCCGGGTGACAACAACCGAACAGCAGCTGGAGCTGTTCGTCGGGTATGTCGTCGGGAAGCTCCAGCTCCTCGACGCCGCCGAGCGTGCGGGCGTCGGACTCGAGCTGGTCGAGCTTCTCGGCATGGCGCCGATCACGGCGAAGCCGGTCGATGAGCTTGCGCCGCGCGACGGTGACGAGCCACGCGGCGGGATTG